>Dunbar_p2__coassemble_1210_pt1 | contig 23914 bp, 16 predicted proteins | sample Dunbar_p2__metabat2_high_PE_041 | metagenome-assembled genome bin Dunbar_p2 | reverse complement strand
GTTGAACGTGCCCGAGGCGGTGCCGACCGGGTTCTTCCACGGTATGCCGGCAACGACGGTGCCGTGGCGCCATTCGTGCGGGGCGTACAGATTCGTCGGGGTTTCGTTGAGTTCCTGTTCGATGTTCACGTTGTCCTCGCTCACTTGTTGTCCCATCCCAGCTCGTGTGCGGTGAAGACCGGTCCGGCCTCGCACACCTTCTCACGTCCGTCGCGCGTGTCGATTGTGCACGCGACGCATGTGCCGTAGCCGCATCCCATGCGCTGTTCCATGCACAATTGCGCGTCGACGCCGCGCTTCGCCGCCCATTCGGCGACGGCCTTCATCATCGGCGTCGGACCGCACGACAGGATGATGAGCCCACGGCCACGTCCCTGCAGTTCGGGCCACAGGCGTTCGAGCAGCGTGAGCACATTGCCTTCCGACTCGTCGATGCTGTGCACCTCGTCCGCGTACTTCGCCGCGTACACGTCGGCGAAATGCGCGTCACGGTAGCCGAGCACGGCGGTCGCATGGCAGCCGTCACGCCCGCTGAGCGCCTGCGCGGCCTCCAAAAGCGGCGGAATGCCGAGTCCCCCGCCGACGAGCAGATAGTCGGCGTCCGCACGGATGTTGAACGGCTTGCCCAAGGGCCCGAGCACGTCCACATGGTCGCCGGCCTTGAGCGCGGCGAATTCCTCGGTGCCGTAGCCGACGACGGCGAAAATGAGGCTCACGTCGTCGCCGTCCACGTCGCTCACGCCGAAGGGGCGTGGCATCAGGTGCTGCGGGTTGCTCGAATACAGGTTGACGAACTGTCCGGGCTTGACATTCGCGGCGATGAACTCGTCACGGAACGTGAAGCGGACGACGCCCGGCGTGAGCTCGCGCACGTCGGTGACGTCCACGGTGCGCCGCGTGGGCATGCGGCCGGCCTGTTCGGCCTGTTCCACGGTGTGGGTGAACGCTGTGGTTGGCATGGGTCTCCTTGCTTGTTCTTCTGCTCTTCGTAAGGTGTTCGGTTGTCGTGGACGCGCTGGGCTTCAGGCGAGCGCGACGCGCAGTTGGTCGCGCATGTCCTCGGCCGCGGCGCGCGCGTTCGCGGCGACGAGGTCGAGCGCGGTCTGCGCTTCGAGGGTCTCGCTGTAGCGGGGGTCGTCGCGCCATGCGCCGATGATGCCGCGTGACGAGTTGACGATCGCGCCCGAGCCGTCGCGGTCGAACATGCCGGCGACGGATTGTGCGGTGCCTCCCTGCGCGCCGTAGCCGGGCACAAGGAAGAACGTGTGCGGCATGCGCGCGCGCAATGCCGCGCCTTCCTCGGGGTGGGTCGCGCCGACGACGGCACCGGTGCGCGCATAGCCGAACCGTCCGATTGTGTCCGCGCCCCATTGTTCGACGAGGTCGGCGACGTGTTCGTAGACGCGTGCGCCGTCCGCGAGTTCGAGTTCCTGGATCTGCGCACTCGATGGGTTGGAGGTGCGCACGAGGATGAACAGGTCGCGGTCGGTTTCGCCGGCTGCCGCGGTGAAGGGTTCGATGCCGTCGGATCCGAGGTACGGGTTGATGGTGATCGCGTCCTCGTGCCATACGCCGGCGCCGTCGAAGCCGCTCAGGTGTTTCGCGTAGGCGGCCGCCGTCGATCCGATGTCGCCGCGTTTGACGTCGCCGATGACATACAGCCCTTGTTCGCGCGCGTACTGGCACGTCATCGTATAGCAGTCGATACCCGCCGGGCCGAGCGCCTCGTACATCGCGATCTGTGGTTTGACTGCGGGGACGATGTCGGCGACCGCGTCGATGATCGCGCGGTTGTATTCGAAGTACGCGGCGGCCGCGCCGGTCGCGGCGAGGTTGTCGTCATCGTCTTCGACGTATTCGTCGGCTTCGATATGGTATGCGTCCATGACCTGGACGGGGACGAGCGCGGGTGTCGGGTCGAGTCCGACGACGCTTGGGTTCTGTTTGTCTTCGATGGCTTCGATGAGGCGGTCCATCCTGCTCCTTTGTGCCTACTGGTGCGTATATGCGGGTGTGGGGTGCGCCCTCAGCCGATCGCGTCGATGCGGCTGAACACGATCCGTGAACCGATGATCGTCGCGTACGGCCGTCCGGTGACGTCCCATCCGTCGAACGGGGTGTTGCGCGCGTTCGACGCGAACTCGTCCGCGTGCACCGTCCACTCGTCATCGAGTCCGAGGATGACGAGGTCGTTCGATTCGGGGTGTTCGGTCGCGCCAAGATCGAGTGTGCGTTGCGTCGCGCACCGTGAACTCGTGTTGAGCAGTCCCGCGATGTCGGTCGCGTGCCGTCCCATGAGGGACGCCGGGTTGAGCGACATGAGTTCGATGAGGCGCGTGTCACTGATGTAACCACCGTCGACGAGGACCTTATGGCAGACGCCGAACGCGCATTCAAGGCCGATGATGCCGTTCGGCGCCTCAAGGAAGCCGAGGCGCTTCTCATCGAGCGTGTGCGGCGCGTGGTCGGTCGCGATCATATCCACCGTCCCGTCGGCGATCGCGGCGATCGTCGCCTGGCGGTCGCGCTCACTCCTCAACGGCGGGTTCATCTTCGCGAGCGTGCCGTATTCGAGAAGCGCCTCGTCGTTGAGCGCGAGGTAATGCGGCGCCGTCTCGCAAGTGACCGGCAACCCTTCGGCCTTCGCGCGGCGGATCGCGTCGAAGCTGATCGCCGTGCTCACATGCTGGAAATGCACATGCACGCCCGTTTCGCGCACCAAATCGATGTCGCGTTGCACAATCGCGAGTTCCGTGTCCTCGGGGATGCCGGGCACCCCAAGTTGCTCGGATACGGGACCCTCATTGACGGCGCCCGTATCGTGGTGTTCGCAATGCTCGATGAGATACAGGCCCGTGTCCTTGACGTTGTGGAACACGTCACGCAGCACAGGCGTCGGCACGGCGGAACCGTCGTCGCTCATCGCCGTGACCGGATGCGCGATCTGTTCGGCGTCCTTCTCATTGTCACGGCCCGGCATGTACCACGCCCAGTCGGACGGATCGGTCGGCACCGCACCCGCGCGGCCCTTCGTCGCGCACACACACAGCTCATAGCGCACCGGCAGCGTCACATCGTGGATCCGCTCGTAATGCTGCAGATAGTCGATGACGTTGTCGCAACCGGCGGCGATGAGCTCGTTCGCGCCCGGCTCCCCCGCCTCGACCGTGCACCCGTCCATCGCGGGCACCGTGTTCGGCATGATGAGCACATTCGTGTACCCACCGGACGCGGCGGCGCGGCAACCGGAAACCATCGACTCCTTGTACGTCTGGCCGGGATCGCGGAAATGCACGTGCGGGTCCTCAAGACCCGGCGCGACCGTGAGCCGTGACGCGTCAAACGTCACATCACGCGTCTCGTCAGGCACGACCAGATCGATGCGTTCGCCCGTGTCCCACACACGGATGTACTTGAACGTGACCGCCATCAGAACTCCGCCTCCTCATCGCAATACCGGCACCGGTACACGTCACCGTCGGTGCGGTCGAGATAGAACATCTGGTCGATGCCCGGCTCCGTCGTCGTCACACAACGCGGATTGACACACGTGATGACATTGACGACACGTTCGGGCAACGTCGGCGTCTTCTTGTCGACGATGCGGCCACCATGGATGACGTCGACGGTCGCCGAACGCGCGACAAGCCCAAGCACATCCAAATCGATCGCCGTGTCCGCATCCTCGATCTTGATGATGTCCTTCGTGCCATACCGGCGCGAATCGGTGTTCATGATGAGCGCGAGCTTCGTCGACGCCGGATCGATGCGCAGATACTCAAGCACCTTGAGCGCCGTGCCCGCGGGCACATGGTCGATGATGATGCCATCCTGAATGCTCGTGACCTCCATCAGGCCGCCACCTCCTTGTTCACATAAGCGTCGAACCCGGGCAGTTCGTCACCCAGGACCGAGCTTTCGAGCGCCATGCGCATGAGCATGCCGTTCCTGACCTGTTCGAAATACGCGGCGCGCGGATCGTCGTCGACGTCCTTCGCGATCTCGTTGACGCGCGGCAGCGGATGCAGGACCGCCATCGTCGGCTTCGCGCGCCTGAGCTTCGCCTCGTCGAGGATGTACGTGTCACGCAGGCGCAGATAGTCGTCCTCGTTGAAGAAGCGTTCCTTCTGCACACGCGTCATATACAACGCGTCGAGGTCGCCGATGACCTCACTCAGGTCGGAGACCTCGACATACGAGCAGTCCTTGGTCGCGTTGATGCGGTTGAGCACATACTGCGGCGTACGCAGCTCCTTCGGTGAGATGAGCACGAACCGCACATTGCCGAAACGGCACAGCGTCTCGATGAGCGAATGCACGGTGCGCCCGAACGTCAGATCCCCGCACAGGCCGATCGTCAGGTCGTTGACGCGTCCGAACCGCGAGCGCAGCGTCGCGAGGTCGGCGAGGGTCTGGGTGGGGTGCATGTGGCCGCCGTCGCCTGCGTTGATGACGGGGACGGACGCGGCGGTCGCGGCGACGAGCGCGGCGCCTTCCTTCGGGTGGCGGATCGCGACGACGTCGACGTAGTTGGAGACGGTCTTGAGGGTGTCGCTTATCGATTCGCCTTTTGTGACCGAGGCGAGTTGGGCGCCCGCGAAGCCGATGACCTTGCCGCCGAGGCGCAGCATCGCCGTCTCGAAGCTCAGGCGTGTGCGCGTGCTCGGTTCGTAGAAGAGGGTGGCGAGCACCCTGCCGTCGCATGTGTGCGCCACGTCCTTGCGGTGCGTGTCGATGTAGTGTGCCTTGTCGAGCAGTTCGTTGATCTGTGCGATGGACAGGTCGTCCAATGTGATGACGCTCGTGCCGACGATCGAACGCGCGTGTGCGTCGTGTGCTTCGCTAGCCAATGACTCACCTTTCTACCCATGTCTGAAGGTGGTCACCGAAGTGACCTCTCCAACTATAACCGCACCCGCCTATTGGGGCCCGCCGCGCGTGTGCGCGTGCGGGCCGTTGTCTCACGATGCGGGAAACGCGGAGTGTGGCGGGGCGTGTAGTGGCGTGCAGTGGCACCTGCCCGTCGGCGTCCGTCCATCTGGCGGCGGTGTGGGCGCTCACGCTTCGACGCCGTAGAAGAGGCGCTCGCACACGTCGCGGCTGCGGCGCATCTGCGCGAGGATGTCGTTCTCGAAGGTCTGGCCGTGGTTCGCGTCGTAGCCGAGGTAGACGGCGATGCCGCCGAGCGAGTACATGTCGGTCGGCAGGATGTCGGCCTGGTTCGCGCGTCCGCTCCACAGGTAGTTGCCGTTGCGCGCGTCGGTGCACATCTGCCACGCCTCGCCGAGCGTGGCCGCGTCGTCGTCGTCGATGAAGCCGGCGGATGCGAGTTCGCCGAGCGCCGCGGTCGTCGAGTTGACACGCAATGCCTTGTCATCGTGCGCGTGCTGCAGTTGCAGCAGTTGGACGGTCCATTCGACGTCGCTCAGGCCGCCTTTGCCGAGTTTGAGGTGGCGTTCGCGGCGCACGCCGCGCGGCAGGCGTTCGGCTTCCATGCGGGCCTTGAGTTTGCGGATCTCGCCGATCTCGTCGTCGGTCAGCGGCCGGTCCGGGTAGCGGCGCGGGTCGGCGATGTTCGTCAGGAAGTCGTGCGCGAGCGCCATGTCGCCCGCGGCCGCGCGTGCGCGCAGGAGCGCCTGGCGTTCCCATGTGCTCGACCAGGAGCGGTAGTATTCCTCGCATGACGCGTAGGAGCGCACGAGGGGGCCGTTCTTGCCTTCGGGACGCAGGTCCATGTCGAGTTCGATCTTCGGTTCGAGGCTGAGGGGGCCTTGCACGAGCATGCGCAGCTGTTCCTGGACTTTGCGCGCGAAACGGTTCGCGGTCTGGTCGTCGGCGCCGGCGGCGGGACGGTAGATGATGATGATGTCCGCGTCGGAGCTGAAGTTGACTTCGCGTCCCCCGTAGCGGCCCATCGCGATGACGGCGAGTGTCGCGGGCGCCTCGTCGAGGCCGTCGGCGCGCAGTTGGGCGTTGATGGACCAGGTGAGCGCGGCGTCGAGGATCGCGTCGTAGACGTCGGTCATGCCTTCGAGCATCTCCGGCCCCCAGACGACATCGCTCATCCAGCCGAGGCCTATGCGTTCGATCTCGTGGCGGCGCAGCGCGCGCAACGCGGTCGCGGCCTCTTTCGGCGCGTCGGCGTGGCGGTCGATGATCGCCGCGCATTGCGTGTCGAGGCTTGTACGGCTGCGGGCGTGCAGTTTCGCGTCGTCACCGAGCCATGTGATCGATTCCGAGGATTTGCCGAGCGCGTCACCGAGGTAGCGTGAGTTGGACAGGACGTGGCACAGGCGTTGCGCGGCGGAGGGCGAGTCACGCAGGAAGCCGAGGTATTCGTGCTCGCCGCCGAAGCGTTCCTCGAGCGTACGCCAGTACAGCAGGCCCATGTCGGGGTTCTGGCCTTCGCCGAGCCAGCGCAGCACGGCGGGCAGCAGGATGCGGTTGATCTTCGCGGCGCGTGTCACGCCGTCGGTCAGGGCGCGGATGTGGCGCACGGCGGCCTGCGGGTCGGCGAAACCAATCGCCTCGTAGCGTTCGAGCGTCGCCTGCTCGCTCAATGCGACCGTCTCATCGGGGCTTGTCGCGGCGATCGGCAGCATCGGACGGTAGTAGATGTCGTTGTGCAGGCGGCGCACTTCACGCCGTGTCTCGTCGTAACGTTCGACGAGCTGCTCGGGCAGCATATGGAACGCGCGCGCGAGACGGTGCATGTCGGGGCTCTGGTTGAGTTCGTCCGCGTCGATCGCGCGTTTGCGCTCAAGGCCGCCGATGTTGCCTTTGCCAAGGTCCGGGAACAGGTGCGTGCGTTTGAGCATCCACATCTGCTGGCGGTGTTCGAGGACACGTTCGAAACGGTAGTCCCAGCTCAACGTCTTCGCCTGGGCGCGTGAGACGTAGCCGCCGTCGGAAAGCGCCTGGAGCGCGTCAAGCGTCGAACGCACGCGCAGCGACTCGTCGGTGCGCCCATGCACGAGCTGCAGCATCTGCACGGTGAACTCGACGTCGCGCAGGCCTCCGCGGCCGAGTTTGATCTCACGGTCCTTGAGCGGCGCGGCGATGAGGTCCTCGACACGTTCACGCATGCGTTGGCAGTCGTTGACGAAGTGCTCACGTTTCGCCGCGCTCCACACGAACTTCGCGGCCATCGCCTCATATGCGGCGCCCAGTTCACGGTCGCCGGCGACGGCGCGCGCCTTGAGGAGCGCCTGGAACTCCCAGTTCTGCGCCCACTGCATATAGTAGGCCTCATGCGCGTCGAGGCGGCGCACGAGCGCACCGTCCTTGCCTTCGGGACGCAACGCGCCGTCGATCTGCCACAACGGCTGTTCGCATGCGCCGGAGACGACGGATTGGCACACGCGTTGCAGCATCGTGCCGATCTTCGTGCCGATGCGCGTCAACACCGTGTTGTCGGTCCCCTCGTCGGCCGGTTCGACGACGTAGATGAGGTCGACGTCGGAGACATAGTTGAGTTCGCGGGCACCAAGCTTGCCCATGCCGATGATCGCGAAGCGCACATGGCCGCTGCCCTCGACCTCACGGCGCGCGATCGCGAGCGCCCCTTCAAGCGCCGCGTCGGCGAGGTCGGACAGTTCGCGACTGACCGTCGTCTGGATCTCGATCGGGTCGCCTGCGCTCACGTCCTGCGCCATGATCGCGGCGAGTTGTTCACGGTAGTCGGCGCGCAACGCGTCCGTCGCCTCGGCGAGTGGTTTGCCGGCCACCGGCGCGGCGTCGTCCTTGGCGCCGACGGCGTCGAGGATGCGGCGTCGGCGTTCGTCGCGCGTGACGATGACGGTGTCGCGTGGCGGTGTGAGCGCGGCGGCGACGAGCGCGGGGCGGAACCGCATGAGCGTGCCCATCGCGTTCGAGGCGCCGAGCACGTCGACGAGGCGCGCCATCTGCGCGCTGTCGGTGACGATGTCCGAGAGCGGCTCGCCACGGTCCGTGAATGAACGGTCGATGTCGACGAGGTTCGCGAGCGCCGTGTCCGGGTCGTCGCATTCGGCGAGCTGTCCGAGGAGTGTGGCGACATGCGCCTCGTCGCCGTCGGGGCCGAGCAGGTCGGCGATGAGCTGTTTCGCCTTGCCGATCTGTTGGAGTCCGGCGTGGATGACGTCTCGTGTGGGGATGTTCATCGGTGTGCGTTGGTCCATGTGTCCAATCTACGCGCGGCAGATGACGCACCGGCCGCCCGTCCCATGGCCGGTTTCAGGCGAAGAACGGTTTCGTGTTCGCCCATATGCGCCTCGTGACGCATGGGCGGTTCATCGTGTACAGGTGGATGCCGTCGACGCCGCGCGCGACGAGGTCGCTGATCTGCTCGGACGCGTAGATGATGCCGGCTTCCTTGAGGCTTGCCGGGTCCTGTCCCCATGCGTCGAGCATGACGTTGAGGCGTTCGGGGATCCTCGAGCCGCACATGCCGGCCATGTGCCGGACGGAGCGGCCGTTGACGACGGGCATGATGCCCGCCTCGATCGGCACGTCGATGCCGGCGGCGCGCGCCTTGTCGCGGAAGCGCAGGAAGTCCTCGTCGTCGTAGAACAGTTGGGAGATGAGATGGGTGACGCCCGCGTCGACCTTGCGTTTGAGGTTGTCGATGTCCTCGTCGAGGCTCGACGCCTGTGGGTGTTTCTCCGGATAGCAGGCGCCGTAGATCCTCATATCGGGGCGGCGCTCGCGGATGAATGCGGCGAGGTCGGACGCGTAGTGGAACACGTTCGCCGGTTCGCGCTCGGGGTTGCGGTCGCCGCGCAGTGCGAGGATGCCGGAGACCTTCGCCTGGTCGAACAGGTCGAGCGCCTCCTCGGCGGCCTCCTCGTCGAGGTATTGGGCGGTCAGGTGCGCGACGGCTGGGATGCCGTATTCGGCGCGCACCGTGTTCGCGATGCGCGCGGTCGCGGTGCGGTCGACCGATTTGCCGGTGCCGTACGTCACGGAGATGAATGCGGGCTGGAGGCCCTGCAGGCCGTCGAGCGTGTCGTAGATCGTGCCGACGGGCGCGGTGCGTTTCGGCGGGAAGATCTCAAGGGAGAAGATGGGCATGGTGGTCGTCCTTGCAACAGGTTCGTGTCGTGTGCGGCCGTCCGTGCGGATGCGGACGGCCGTTCGTGGCTGGCCGGCCAGCCCACGTCATCGGCGGGCCGGCCATGGGGATGGTGGTGGCGTCACAGGCGCGAGCGCACCGCGGCGGCGGCCTTGACCATGTGTTCGAGGCTCGGCCATGTCTCGGCGTCGCCACGGGTCTTCAGGCCGCAATCGGGGTTGATCCACACCTTCTCGACGGCCATCTTGCCGATGATCTCGCCGATGCGTTCCTCAATCTCCTGTTCGGACGGGATGCGCGGCGAATGGATGTCGTAGACGCCCGGGCCCGCCTCGGTCTCGAATTGGGCGTCGTGGATCGCGTCGAGCACGACGAGGTCGCCGCGCGACGCTTCGAACGAGATGACGTCGGCGTCCATCGCATCGATGTCGCGGATGATGTCGTTGAACTCGGAATAGCACATGTGCGTGTGGATCTGCGTCGTCGGCTCGACCGCGGCATGCACGAGGCGGAACGCGGGAATGGCCCAGTCGAGGTACTGCGTATGCCAGTCGGAGCGGCGCAACGGCAGCTTCTCGCGCAACGCGGCCTCGTCGATCTGGATGATGCGGATGCCGGCGTTCTGCAGGTCGACGACCTCGTCGCGGATCGCGAGCGCAAGTTGGCGTGTCTGCTCCTCGTTCGAGATGTCCTCGCGCGGCCACGACCAGTTGAGGATCGTGACCGGGCCGGTGAGCATGCCCTTCATCGGCTTGTCGGTCTTCGACTGCGCGTAGGCGCTCCACGCGACCGTGATCGGCTCGGCGCGCGAGACGTCCGACCAGACGATCGGCGGTTTGACGCAGCGTGTGCCGTAGGACTGCACCCATGCGTTCTTCGTGAACAGGAAGCCGTTGAGATGCTGGCCGAAGTATTCGACCATGTCGTTGCGTTCGAATTCGCCGTGGACGAGCACGTCGAGGCCGATCTGCTCCTGTTTGCGGATCACGTCGTCGATGCGCGCCTTGATGAACGCGTCGTAGTCGTCCCTGCTGATCTCGCCTTTGCGCAGGCGTGCGCGTTCGGCGCGGATCTCCTTCGTCTGCGGGAACGAACCGATCGTCGTCGTCGGCAGGAGCGGCAGGCCGAGCGCCTCGCGCTGCAGCTTCTGGCGTTCGGCACGTGCCGGCTGGCGCACGAAGTCATCGTCGGTCAATGCGGCGAGGCGCGCGGCGACCGCCTCGTCACGCGCGACACGGCTGCCGTCGAACAGCAGCTGGTTCGCCTTGAGCTCCGGCGACGCCTTTTTCGCATCGTCGTCGATGTCGACGAGGTCCGCGATCTCGCGCACTTCGTCGAGCTTCTCGACGGCGAACGCGAAATGCTTGAGCACGTCGTCGCCGAGCGCCTCCTCGCCCTTCGTGCTGAACGGCACATGCAGGAGCGAACAGGCGGATGCGACGGCGACACGGTCGGTGACCTGGCGCAATGCGTCGACAAGGCCGATGCTCGTCGCATAGTCGTTGCGCCAGATGTTGCGTCCGTTGACGACGCCGGCGAACAGCGTCGTGCGTTCGGCCACACCATGGCGGGCGACGGCTTCGAGGTTCGCGTCGCGGCCCTCGACGAGGTCGAGGCCGACACCGTCGAATTCGAGGAGCTTGACCGTCTCGTAGACGTCGGCGATGTTGCCGAAATACGTGTTGAGCAGCACGCGGACACGGTCGCCGCGCGCCGGCAGGATGCGCGTGTAGAGCGCCTTGAACAGGCGCACGTCCTCGTCGTCCTTGTCAAGCACGAGGTAGGGTTCGTCGAACTGCACCCATGAGGCGCCAAGGTCGGCGAAACGCCTGACGACTTCGGCGTACACGCCGGCGACGGCGTCGATGAGGCCCGCGTCGATGGTCAGCTCGCGCGCCTGCGAGTCGCGCGACAGCTTGAGGAACGTGTACGGGCCGATGAGCACCGGCTTCGTGTCGATGCCGAGCGCCTTCGCCTCCTCGTACTCGTCGAACGGCTTCGTGCCGTTGAGCCGCACTTCGGTCGCGTCGTCGAACTCGGGGACGAGGTAATGGTAGTTCGTCGTGAACCACTTCTTCATCGGCAGCGCCGTCACGTCGCCGCGTTCGCCCTGATAGCCGCGCGCCATCGCGAAAAGCGTCTCCTCGGGATGCTCGAACGAGAGCCTGCGGTAGCGGGCCGGGACCACGTTGAGCAGGATCGCCGTGTCGAGCATCTGGTCGTAGAGGCTGAAATCGTTGCTCGGGATCAGGTCGATGCCGGCGGCCTGCTCGATCCTCCAATGCTCGGCGCGCAGCTCACGGCCGACATGGCGCACGTCATCAAGGGACGCCGCGCCCTTCCAGTACGCTTCGATGATCTTCTTGAGCTCACGGTTCCTGCCGATGCGCGGGAAACCGGAGATGGACGTGGGAACGCTCATGGGTGCCTCCAAACGTGGTCGTGGCTTGCTTCATGCAACTTGCATCACGCTACCAAACAAACCCGCGCGCCGCTCCCCGCATCTTGGGAAAACCCACCCCGGCGGCATACCAGTTATTGAGACATCGTTATAACCGCAGCTTATACCCACAGCCGGCATGGACGGCATAGGCTATGACAAGCGCGCCCCCGCCCTATTCGAAATCCTTTGGCCCGAGCACGGCGATGAGGTCGGCCTCATGCGTGCCCCACTTCCTGAACGGCGCGTCCGAACCGAACACGGCGACGCACGCGGTCGACATGCCGAGCTTGAGCAGGTCGATCATGCCCGGGTCGGACTGCGGGCCGGCAAGCCACTGGCACGCCATCGACACGGTCGGCTCATGGCCGAGGACGAGCAACGTGCGCCGCTTGTCCTTGCACGAGGCGAGCGCGTCGAAGACCGACTGCATGCCGCTTTCGTACAACGCCTTCGTATAGTCGACCTTCGGCCCATCACCGAACACCTTGAGCATGCGTTCGCACGTTTGGCGCGCGCGCACCGCGTTCGAGCAGTCGATCTGGTCGGGCACGAGGCCCATCGACCTGAGACCCTTCGCGACGCGCTTGGCCTGCTTGAGGCCCTTGTCGAGCAGTTCGCGCTCGAAATCCCCCTTCGCGTTGAACGGCTCCGTCTTCGCGTGCCTCATGACGAGCAGCACATACTTGTAGCCCCTCGCCTGCTTCGCTGCCTTCTTGACGTTCATCGGCGCCCTTTCGTCCGTCCGTTGCCCGGGAGGGGCATTGCAGATGCCAGTATACTGTGCGGCCGCGCCGCCGGCCGCCTATTCGCCTTCGGCGTCGTCGATCGCACGCAGCTGCGCGTCGAGGTCGCGCAGCACCTTGCGCAGCTTGCGGTCGGAGATGTCACGCAGTTCAAGCTCGTCGAACGCCGCCTCACGCTCCTCGGGGCTCAACGCGTCGATGTCGCTCGTCGTGTCCTTCGCGGCGCGGTCGCGTTTGCGCAGCGCCTCGAAGCCTTCGGCCATCGCGCGCGAGACGACGAGGAAACCGGTGTGCCCGATCATCTGGTGGTCGGGGCGCACGGCGAGGCCCTGCGCCTTCCAATTGCGCTCCAACGTCTCCTGGACCTGCGGTTCGGTCCAACGCCCCGACGCGCGCAACGCCTCGACGAGACGGCTCATCTGCGTCGTCGTCGTGATGTAACACGTGAGCACACCGCCCGGCGCGATGACGCGCGCGGCCTGTTCGAGCCGGTTCCACGGGTCGAGCATGTCAAGCACGATACGGTCGAAATACCCGGACTCGAGGTCCGCGGCGACCGAGTCGAAATCCCCCGTCATCAACGTCCAGTTGTCCGGATGGGCCCCGTAATACAGGTCGACGTTCGCGCGCGCGACCCTCGCGAATTCACCCCGCAGCTCGATCGTCACGAGTTCGCCCCCGCCGCCGCACGCCTCAAGCAGATGCAGACTCATCGCACCCGACCCCGCGCCCGATTCGAGCACACGATGGCCGCGGCGGATGTCGCCAAGTTCGATGACCTGCGCCGTGTCCTTCGGATACATGATCTGCGCGCCGCGCGGCATCGACAGCACATAGTCGGCAAGTCGCGGGCGCATGACGGCGAATCGCCACCCGCCGATCGCACGCGTGCCCTTCCACGGCTTGTTGCGGTCGCGTTCGGGATGCTCGGCGTTGACCTGCGCCTCACGTTTCGCCGTCACGCTCGTGACGATGACGCCTTCGCTCCTGCCGATGACGTCGTCATGCAGGATGAGGCCATGCGCCGTCTGCGTCGCCCCTCCCGGCGTGAGCTGGTCGGTGATCTTATTCGACTTCCTGTCGGTGAACTGGACCTTCTCCCCCGCTACGAACGGACCACGGCGCATACGACGGCTCCTTTCCCGGAAAAAACGGGCCGCCTCCTTTCGGCGCGCCCTTGGATGTTGACAACCATTGCCCAGCGTACACGACGCCTGGGGCCTGCGGACGCAAGGCCGCCTGAGTCAGCGCGCGTACGCGCTCCAACGGCCCCCGTCATGGTGCACATGCAGGTCGAGGCCGAAGAGCGAGGAAAGCCGCTCCCCAGTGAACCCGTGGTCGAGGTCGCCCGCATAGACGACCGTGCCGGGCATCGGGTCACGTCCCGCGACATGGTCCGCAAGCGCGTCCGCCTCGCTGCCGCGCACCCTGCCGAGGATCGCGACATGGTCGAATCCTTCCGGGATCTCCTCGAGGCGGTGCGTGACGACGATGACGGTGCGTGCGGCGTCATCGGTGCCGATCCTGCTCAACGCGCGCAGCGTCGTCTCGCGGCCGCCCAGGTCGAGGCCCGTCGTCGGCTCGTCGAGGATGAGCAGTTCGGAGCGGGCCATGAGCGAACGGCATATCATGACGCGTGTGCGCTCGCCTTCGGACAGGTTGCCAATCGACTTGCCGATGAGGTATTCGATGCCGAACTCGCGCATGAGGGCGCGCGCGTGCGCGTACTCGTCGGGCGTGTACGTGTCGCGCCAGCGTCCCGTGACGGCCTTGAGCGCCGTGACGACGGCGTCGAGCGGGTCCTCGTCGACCGGCACAGCGCGCAGCAGCTCCGCCGAGCTCAACCCGATGAGATGGCGGTAGGAGAAGACGTCCACCTTGCCAAGCCTGCGGCCGAGGATGTGCACGTCGCCCGACGACGGGAAACCGCGCGTCGCCATCATCTGCACAAGCGTCGATTTGCCGATGCCGTTGGGGCCGAACAGCACCCATTTCTCGCCACGTGGGATCGTCAGGTTCACGTCGGTGAGGATCGTGCGTCCATATCTGCGGAACTCAACGTCGCGCAGCACGACGGCCGCGCCATCGTCCCCGTGCGCGTATGTGCGCGTGTATGCGGCGGTCGTGTCGTCCCCCATCGTTCCTCCTGTCCGGTGTCATCCATCATCGTATGCACCCACGCTAGCGCACCCATGCACCACCGTCGCGGCGTGTCCCGGGATGCGGTCCGGCGGCGCGAGCCGCGCATACCACCGCGGCACGGGCGGCGCGCGCACGGTTCGCTCATGACGGCAAAACTTCGCCTTACCGCGTATTTCCCGTCTCCCCACGCGATGTGCACTAGCGTGGGAACCATGAGTGAAACAACCATGGTACGCCTGACCAAAGGCGAGACAGCACCGAACTTCGAGCTCGAATCCGACGAATACAAGCATTACGCGCTCGCCGACTTCAAGCACAAGAACATCGTGCTCTACTTCTATCCGAAGGCCGGATCGTCGATCTGCACGCTCGAGGCGAGGGATTTCCAGAAGAACCTCGAACGCTTCGCGAATGAGGGCTACACCGTCATCGGCGTCTCCCCCGACGATGTGAAGGAACTGCAGGAGTTCCGCGAGAACAACGACCTCGGCTTCGTGCTGCTGTCCGATCCGGAATACACCGCGCACAAGCTGTACGGCGCCGCGAAGGAACACGTCAAGGATGGCGAGAAGACCTATGAGACCGTCCGTTCGACCTTCGTCATCGACGGCGACGGCAAGATCGTGCTCGCGAGCTACGACGTCGACATCAACGGCCAGATCGAGGCACTCCTCGACGAGATCGAGAAGAACAAGTGATCCGATAGACCGATGAAGCGCGTCGGGGTCTTCCCCCGCGCACCCATACGGAACAAGGCCCCGGCGCCGCATCCGCTTCGTCCATACGGACGGCGGATGCGGCGCCGGGGCCTTTCGCATCGGCGGATCGCGTCACACGGCGGTGCCGTTCTGGTCGAGGTTCGGATTGTTCTTCGGGTCGCCCGCCGTGAAGAACAGGCTCAGCACGCCTGCGGCGAAGCACGCGGACACGGTGATGATCGACCACAGCGGATGCTGCGGCAGCCACATGACGACGAAGAACATGATCGCGGAGACGACGATGACGACCCAGCTCGCGACGCGGAACCACTGGCGCACCGAATGGGGCGCGCGGATGACCTGCGGCGGGTCGAAATCGTTCGGATCGGTGTCCATCGCGACCTCTTCGGCGTGTTCGAGCTCGCTGCTCGTCGGCTTCCACGGGCCGGTCTTGCCTTCCTTGAGACGGCGGGACTTCTCCTGAAGCTGGTATTCGTCGATCATGCCCGAGCGGCCGCGACCATGCGTCGCGTCATACTGCTCCGGCACGCCGCCCTTGTTCCTGGCGCGGCGTTCCGCACGGTTTGCCATGGCGACTCCTTTCCTCTACAACGTTGTCACCGCCTCTACTGTACTGCATGGCACGGCGGTCCCCGCACGTTCCGCCACCGGGCGCAACAGATGGGTTCATGATTCCCCTGCACACGAAGGCGCCGCACACCATGATGGTGCGCGGCGCCCAGTGGAAGCGCTGTCCCCGCGCTCAGCGGCGCGGCAGCGACATCGGCCGCTGCGAGGCGACGATCGGCGCAGGCAGCTCGGTCGGCTCGCCGGTCAGATAGGCGTCGACGGCGGCCGCGCACGAACGGCCTTCGGCGATCGCCCAGACGACGAGGCTCTGGCCGCGTCCCGCGTCACCGCACGAGAACACACCATCCTGCGACGTCTGGAACGCGTCGTCGCGCGCGACGTTGCCGCGCTCGTCAAGACGCACCGGCAGCTGCTCGCCGAGCGTCGACGTGTCCGGATGCAGGAAGCCGACCGAGATGAGCACAAGGTCGGCCGGGATGACGCGTTCGGTGCCCGGCTGGCGCGTGAACGGACCGTTCTCGCCCGGCGCGACCGACACGACCTTGAGGCCGGTGACGTGTCCTTGGCCGTCGGCGACGAAGCCTTCCGCCTGCGCCGACTGCTCATAGGTGATCTTCGTGCCGTCCTCCTCGCCGACGAAGTTGACGGAATCCGTGTTGTACACGTATTCGCCGCCCTCCTCCATCGACGACGTCTTCTGGTAGAGGCGCGCGAACGTCGGCCACGGCTGGTTGTCGGGGCGTGCCGACGGCTCCCTCGGCATGATCTGCAGGACTGTGACGTCCTTCGCGCCCTGGCGGATCGACGTGCCGAGGCAGTCGGAGCCGGTGTCGCCGCCGCCGATGATGACGACGTGCTTGTCCTTCGCCGTGATGCCATGGACGGGTTCCTTGCCGTAGACGCGGCGCGTCGCGTCCGGCAGGAAGTCCATCGCGAAATGGATGCCGTCAAGCTCACGGCCGGGGATGTTCATGTCACGCGGCACCGTCGAACCGATCGCGACGACGACCGCGTCGTAACGCGAACGCAGGTCGTCCCATGAGATGTCCTTGCCGATCTCGACGTTCGTGCGGAACCGTGTGCCCTCGGCCTCCATCTGCTCGACACGGCGGTCGAGGATGCGCTTGTCGAGCTTGAAGTTCGGAATGCCGTAGCGCATGAGGCCGCCGACCTCGTCGTCGCGTTCGTAGACGACGACGGTATGGCCGGCGCGCGTGAGCTGCTGCGCGCAGGCAAGGCCCGCAGGGCCCGAACCGACGACGGCGACCGTCTGTGAGCTGAGGCGTTCGGGCGGCAACGGCTTGACGTAGTCGAGCTCCCACGCCTGGTCGATGATCGTCACCTCGTCGTTCTTGATCATCGTCGGCGGCTGGTGGATGCCGAGCACACACGCCGATTCACACAGCGCCGGGCAGATGCGTCCGGTGACCTCCGGGAAGTTGTTCGTCATCGACAGGCGGTTGTACGCCTCCTCCCACTTGCCCTGGCGCACAAGGTCGTTCCATTCGGGGATGAGGTTGCCCAGCGGGCAGCCGGACATGCAGAACGGCGTGCCGCAGTCCATGCAGCGCGCTGCCTGCTCCCTGGTCCAATCCTGCAGGCCGCTTTCGGCATGCACGTCGAACCAGTCGTTGATGCGTTCGGCGACGGGGCGTTCGGCCAGTTCCCTGCGGGTACGGACCTTCAGGAATCCACGTGGATCTGCCATGTCAGCGCGCTCCTTCCATAACCTGCTCGTACGTCCGCTCCCAGACGCCGGGCTCATTGAAATCGATATTGTCGGCCTTCGCCTGCCGCATCGCGTCCGTCATCGCGACGAACTGCTTCGGGACCATGTGCGTGAAGCGGCCGCGCGCCATCGCCCAATCGGCGAGGAGGTCCTCGGCGAACTTCGAACCGGTCAGGCGCGCATGGGCCTCGACGAGGTCTCGTACATGCGCCGCGTGTTCGTCGTCGAGCGCCTCGAAGAGCAGTGCGCCGGCGGCGGATTGCGGATTGACCTTGTCCATGTCGAGGTCGAGCACGTAGACGTGGCCGCCCGAGAAGCCCGCGCCGAGGTTGCGGCCGGTGGAACCGAGGATGACGACCTCGCCGCCGGTCATGTACTCGCAGCCGTGGTCGCCGACGCCTTCGACGACGAACGACGCGCCGCCATTGCGCACGCCGAAGCGTTCGCCCGCGCGGCCCGCGACGAACATCGTGCCACTCGTCGCGCCGAAGCCGAGGACATTGCCGGCGATGACGTTCGTATGCGGGTCGAAGGTGACGTCCTTCGGCGCGGCGATCGTGATGCGGCCGCCCGAAAGGCCCTTGCCCGCGTAGTCGTTGACCTCGCCGACGATGTGCAATGTCTCGCCGCGCGGGATGAACGCGCCGATCGACTGGCCACCCGTGCCCGTGAGGTTCAGTTCGACCGTGTCATCCGGCAGGCCTTCCTCGCCGTAGCGCGTCGTGATCTCATAGCCGAGCATCGTGCCGAGCGTGCGGTTGACGTTGCGGATGCCCATCGCGATCTCGACGTGCTCGCCGCGTTCGAGCGCCGGTTCGGCGCGCGCGATGAGCTCGTTGTCAATCGCCTTGTCGAGCTCATGGTTCTGCTCGATCGTCTTGTGCAGGATCGTGCCCGGGACCGGGCCGGGCTGCATGAGCACATTCGACAGGTCGACGCCTTCGGACTTCCAGCGCCTGATCGCCTCGTTCTGGTCGAGGCATTCGACGTGGCCGACGGCCTCCTCGAGCGTGCGGAAGCCGAGTTCGGCGAGCAGTTCGCGCACCTCTTCGGCGATGAGCATCATGAAGTTGATGACATGCTCGGGCTTGCCGGTGTAGCGTGCGCGCAGCTCCGGGTCCTGCGTCGCGATGCCCTGCGGGCATGTGTTCTTCTGGCATGCGCGCATCATGACGCAGCCTTCGACCATGAGCGCCGTCGTCGCGAAGCCGAACTCCTCGGCGCCGAGCAGCGCGGCGACGACGACGTCGCGCCCGGTCTTGAGCTCGCCGTCGCACTGGACGGTGATACGCGAACGCAGACCGTTGAGCACAAGCGTCTGCTGCGTCTCGGACAGGCCGATCTCCCACGGCGTGCCCGCATGGCGGATCGCGTTGAGCGGGGCCGCGCCCGTGCCGCCGTCGTAGCCGGAGATGAGCACGACATCCGCATGGCATTTCGCGACGCCCGCGGCGATTGTGCCGACACCGAACTCGGAGACGAGCTTGACATGGATGCGCGCCTTCGGATTTGACATCTTCGCGTCGTTGATGAGCTGCTTGAGGTCCTCAATCGAATAGATGTCATGGTGCGGCGGCGGCGAGATGAGCTCGACGCCCGGCGTCGCATGGCGGACCTTCGCGATCCACGGCGGGACTTTCGCGCCCGGCAGATGGCCGCCCTCACCCGGCTTCGCGCCTTGGGCGAGCTTGATCTGCAGGTCGGTCGCATGGACGAGGTAGTCGCTCGTCACGCCGAAGCGCGCCGACGCGATCTGCTTGATCTTGCTGCACAGCATCGGGTCGTTGAGTCGTTCGGTCGACTCGCCGCCCTCACCGGAGTTCGAACGTGCGCCGATCGAGTTCATCGCGATCGCGAGCGTCTCATGCGCCTCCTTCGAGATCGAGCCGTAGCTCATCGCACCCGTCGAGAACCGCTTGACGATCTCGCTCGCCGGTTCGACCTCGTCGATGTCGATCGGTGTGCGCGTATGGTTGAACTTCATCAGGCCGCGCAGCGTCATGATCCTGTTCGACGTGTCGTTGATGTGCGCGGAGTACTGCTTGAACATCCCGTAATCGCCGCGCTGCGTCGACTGCTGGAGCAGGAAGATCGCCTCCGGGTCGTTGAGGTGCTCCTCACCCGTGCGGCGCCACTTGTATTCGCCGCCAGTGCGCAACGTGCGGTGCGGCGTCGCGGTCCATTGGTTCGGATAGGCCACGCGGTGGCGAATCGCGACCTCCTCGGCGAGGTCGTCGAGGCCACAGCCGCCGACGCGCGAGACAGTGCCGGTGAAGTAGTCGTCGATGACCTGCTGGTTCAGGCCGACGGCTTCGAACAACTGCGCGCCACGGTAGCTCATGATCGTCGAGACGCCCATTTTGCTCATGATCTTGAGCACGCCCGTCGACAGCGCGTTCTTGAGGTTCGTCACGGCCGTCTCGGCGTCCACGTCAAGGAAGCCGGTGCGCGCGAGCTCCTCGACCGATTCGAACGCGAGGTACGGGTTGACGCACGCCGCGCCATACGCGATGAGCAGCGCGACATGGTGGATCTCACGCACATCGCCCGCCTCGACGACCATCGAGATCTGCGTACGCGTCTTGCGGCGCAGCAGGTGGTGCTGCACGGCGGACGTGAGCAGGAGCGACGGGATCGGCGCCATCATATGGTTCGAATCGCGGTCCGACAGGATCAGGAAGTTACGCCCGTCCTCGATCGCCGCGTCGACCTCGTCGAAGATCTCCTCAAGGCGCGCCTTGAGCGCCTCGCCGCCACCCGTCACCTGGTACAGGCCCTTGATGACGACGGGCTCGTAGTAGCCGTCGAGCTGGCGGGCGCGGTCGACGTTCTTGAGCTGCGCCATCTCGTCGGAGTCGATGACCGGCTGTTCGATGAGGATCTTCTTCGCATGCGTCGCGCAATCCTCAAGCAGGTTCGGTTCGGGGCCGATCGCCGATTCGATCGACGTGACGATCTTCTCACGCTCCCAGTCAAGAGGCGGGTTCGTGACCTGCGCGAACTTCTGCGTGAAATAGTCGAAGAGCATGCGGCTGCGGCCGGAGAGCACCGACATCGGGATGTCATTGCCCATCGAGCCGAGCGGTTCCTTGCCGGTGTCGGCCATCGGCTTGAGCACCATCTTGAGCTCTTCCTGCGTGTATCCGAACGCACGCTGGCGGCGGTGCACCGACAGGTCGGAATAGGCCACATGTTCGCGCTGCGGCAGGTCGGCCATGCTCACGGTGTTGCCTTCGACCCACTCGCGGTACGGATGCTGCGTGGCGAGTTCGTGCTTGATCTCGTCGTCCTCGATGATGCGGCCGGCCGCCGTGTCGATGAGGAACATCCTGCCCGGTTCGAGGCGCCCCTTCGCGACGATGTGCCCGTCGGCGACCTGCGGCAGGACGCCTGCTTCGGATGCGAGCACGACGTAGCCGTCGTCGCTCACCTGCCAACGTCCCGGGCGGAAGCCGTTGCGGTCGAGCAGCGCGCCGACCTGCACACCGTCGGTGAACACGAGGTCGGCGGGGCCGTCCCACGGTTCGATGAGCGCGTTGTTGTACTCGTAGAACGCGCGCACATCGGGGTCGAGCTCGGTGTTCTTCTCCCACGCCGGCGGCACCATCATCAAGATCGCGTGCGGCAGCGAACGGCCGGCGAGGTTGAGCAGCTCGAGGACCTCGTCGAACGTGCCCGAATCGGAATAGCCGGGCGTCAGGATCGGCAGCAGGTCGTCCATATCACCGAGCAGCTCGGACTTGAGGCGGCCCTGACGCGCCGAGAACCAGTTGCGGTTGCCCTGGATCGTGTTGATCTCGCCGTTGTGCGCGATGAGGCGGAACGGCTGCGCGAGCGGCCACGACGGGAACGTGTTCGTCGAGAAGCGCGAATGCACGATCGCGACCGTCGTCTTCATGCGTTCGTCGGACAGGTCCGGGAAGAACGGCTTGAGCTGCATCGTCGTGAGCATGCCTTTATACGTGAGCGTGCGTGCGGACAGCGACGCGAAGTAGATACCGACCTCATGCTCGGCGCGCTTGCGCACGCGGTAGACGCGGCGGTCGAGGTCGATGCCGGAAAGCTCGCGTTCGGGGTCGGCAAGCACGAGCGTCTTGAACGACGGCATGCTTGCGAGCGCCTGCAGTCCAAGCCCGTTCGGGTCGGTCGGCACGACGCGCCATGCGAGGACCTCGAGGCCTTCCTCGGCGGCGATCGCCGCGATGCGCTGCTCCTGCTGACCCGAGATGGCGATGTCACGGTCGAGGAACGCGATGCCGGCCGCGTAGTGCAGCGGTTCGGGCAGTTCGGCGTCGATCGTCGCGCGCATGAACTCATCCGGCATCGCCATGAGGATGCCGGCGCCGTCGCCCGTATTCTCCTCGGCGCCGACGGCGCCTCGGTGGTTCAGGTTCACGAGTACCTCAATGGCGTCGTCGACGATTTTGCGTTCCGGCTTGCGATTGAGGGTGGTGACCATGCCTACGCCGCAGGCGTCATGCTCGGAATTGGGATCGTACATGCCTTCCGGGCGATGAATCGTCAAATCAAGCGGGGTTCCAAACGTCACCGCAATCACCTCTCTAGTCACAGGGAAAGCCCATCCCCTACTGAAGTTCCAGTTGCAGGCTACCAGTGCGCGACGGGTCGGCATGGTCTGGTGACCACATCGCGAATCGTGCGCCCGCCCTCACGTGTGCGTTGCGCGCGGGGCGGCGGCAATCCAGCCTTTCGCATTCTATGAGGTCGATTATTTCGGAAGTATGACGACATCACCGCGTCCGTGGAAAAAAATCACATAGTGAGACGGTGGCGTGTCCGTCTGTGGCGGCGCGCGTCGCGATACGCGTCGCAGCGCGCGCCGCTACGGCAGCTCGTCGAAGATACGTTCGATGACGGCGTCGTTGAGCAGACGTCCGCGCCGTGTCGCGACGAGCCGCGTGCCGCCTGCGGCGTGCACGCGCGTCGCGAGCCCCTCATGTTCGAGTTCGCGTACGACGGCGCCGAGGTCGCGTGCGGTGAGGCGTTCGATCTCGTCGATGTCGAGCCCTTCGCGCAGGCGTACACCGAGCATGACGCGCTCCTCGAGGTCCTCGTGTGCGGAGACGACCTCATGGCCGCCCCATGGCACGTCGCCTTGTGTGATCCGCTGCGCCCACGCGCGCGGATGGAGCACATCCCATGCGCGCAGCGAACGCGCGCCGCCCGTACCGGACACGGCGGGCAGCGTGTAGTGGCTGTGCGCGCCGGGGCCGACGCCCGCCCAGTCGACGTTCCTCCAGTAGCCGAGGTTGTGCCGGCTCTCGTGGCCGGGGACGGCCCAGTTCGAAATCTCGTACCATTCGAGGCCCGCGGCGCGGCACATGTCGTCGACGATCTCGTATTTCGCAGCTTCGTCGTCGTCATCGGGGCGCGGCAGCCTGCCGGCCGCGATGAGACGTCCCATCTTCGTGTGTGGTTCGACGGTGAGCGCGTAGGCGGACAGGTGGTCGATGCCGAGGCCGAGCGCGGTTTCGACGCTCGTACGCCAATCATCGAGGCTTTCGCCGGGCGCGCCATAGATGAGGTCGACGCTCGCGCGCAGCCCGGCGGCGCGCGCGGCGGCGACACCGTCGGCGACGTTCGCGGGCGTATGCGTGCGGTCGAGCGTGCGCAGCACATGCGGCACCGCGGACTGCATGCCGAACGAGATGCGTGTGAAACCACCGTCGGCGAGCGCTCGGATCGCATCGGCGTCGACGGTGTCGGGGTTCGCCTCGGTCGTGACCTCGGCGCCCTCCTCGATGCCCCATAGGTCGCGCACCGCATCAAGGATCGTGACGAGGTCCTTGACAGGCAGGACCGTCGGCGTACCGCCACCGAAGAAGACCGTCGAGACGGCCGGCTCGTCGATGCCCTGTTCACGTTGCCACCGCCGCAGCAGGCGCATCTCCTCGACCGCCGCCTCCGCATAGCCGGAGCGCGACGCGCCACCACCAAGGTCGCGTGCGGTGTAGGTGTTGAAATCGCAATAGCCGCAGCGGCGCAGGCAGAACGGGACGTGGATGTAGACCTCGTAGCTCAACGCACACCTCCGCCGCGGCCGTCGCGGCACAGGCGGAACGGGACGTGGATGCAGACCTCGTATCGCATCGCGCGGCGCTCAGCCTTCGGTCTTCTGGGCGGCGCGGATCTTGTCCTTCGTGTCGCGATCGTTGCCGGTCTCGCCCGTCGACAATGCGGCGACGAACGCCTCCTGCGGCACCTCGACATGGCCGAGCATCTTCATGCGCTTCTTGCCGGCCTTCTGCTTCTCAAGCAGCTTGCGTTTACGGGTGATGTCGCCGCCGTAGCATTTGGCGAGCACGTCCTTGCGCAATGCGCGGATGTTCTCACGGGCGATGATGCGCGAGCCGATCGCCGCCTGGATCGGGATCTCGAACTGCTGGCGCGGGATGAGCTCGCGCAGCTTCTTCGTCATCATGACGCCGTAGCTGTACGCCTTGTCACGGTGCACGATCGCCGAGAACGCGTCTACCTTGTCGCCCTGGATGAGGA
>Dunbar_p2__coassemble_1200_pt1 | contig 24390 bp, 25 predicted proteins | sample Dunbar_p2__metabat2_high_PE_041 | metagenome-assembled genome bin Dunbar_p2 | reverse complement strand
CCATCAGCTCCACGAAGACCGCTGCATTCATTCCACCGCAGCGGTCTTTTTCTTTGGAATTTCGCCGATTTGAGCCATTTTCTCTTTACAGCTTGCTGTGCGTAGAAGTACACGGAAGTGCTTCGAGGTACACGTTTTAGGTACACACAGAGGTACACAGATATGCGATACTGGGGGCATGAAAGCTGCGAGTTCTTGGGGTACCGTCATCTATGACAAGAAGCGCAAGTCGTATAGGGCGCGTTATCAAAATCCCCACAAGCCCGGCAACAAGGTGCAACGCGTCTTTTCCGATAGACTGACCGCGCAGGGCTGGCTTGCAAGAGAAAAGCAGCTCGTCGACGCAGACAAGGCTGGATTGGGGACTTGGACGCACCCGAGCGAGCGTGATAGGGCGCAGCAGGAGCTGCTGGAGCGGAACAACACGCTTTTCGAGGATTACGCTAGTGCCTATGTCTCGCATTGGGTGAGAAAGGATGGGCAACCATTCGCCGAAGCCACCCAGCGCAAGCATCGTGAATACCTTGCGCACCTGCTCAAGGCAGAGTTCTCAACCAAGCGCATTGGCTCCATTACCGAAGCCGACATCCACAAGTGGCTTGCCTCGCCGATGGATCCCACGCCACGGCTACGTGCATTCCAGCTGCTTAAGGACATCATGAGGCAGGCAGAACAAACCGGCGTGATAGAACGGTCGCCTGTCACCATGCGGAACCCGAAGCTTCCCAAAAGCAAGCAAGCGCAGATTCCTATCGCAACCGCGCAAGAGCTGTCCGTCATCTACGACAATATGCCGCCGTATTGCAGAATCGCCGTCTACCTTGGCGCATGCTTCGACCTGCGCATCAATGAGGTATGCGCCTTACAGGTCGCGGACGTCGACCTACCGAGAAAAATCCTCCACGTCCGTCACAGCGTCGGAAAAGGCAAGGGTGATAAGGGCTACCGCCGTCTCAAGGAGACGAAAACGGATTCAAGCCGAGCCGACCTACCTATCCCCGATTCCCTTGTGGACATGCTACGCGAGCAGATGGGCGATAGACGAAAGGACGCCATGCTCATCGAATCGCCCAAAACCGGCGGAATATTAAGCGATCCTGCTTTACGGAGGCTATTCAACAAGGCAGCCGCCGCAGCGGGAAGACCAGACCTCCACTTCCACACGCTACGGGCAACAGCAATCGACACCGCCATTCACAACGGCGCGACACTTCGCGAGACTATGGCCTTGGGCCGTCATTCGGACGAGAAGACTTCCATCGAGAGATACCAGCGCGCCAGTGCGGAACGTCTTCGAGAGATATCCAACCGCGTCGCTGGCGCCTTGTTGCCCAGCACACGCAGCAGAGAGGAAATAGAGTTCGAAATCGCGGAGACAAAAAAGCAGCTAGCTCGGCTTGAAGCCGAGCTAGCTCAACTCAACGAAAAAGCTTAGCAAGGGATTCAGCATCTATGAGCCGCTTTGAACCGATTACATAGCTTTTAAGCTTCCCCTGCCTTATCAGTCCGTATAGGAAAGTCTTCGAACAATGCAAGAGGGTCATCGCCTCCTGTACCGTTACCGTCTCCGGAATGCTCATGGATCACCTCCTCCGGGATGCCGCGCGGGAAAAAGCAATCAGGGATAATCAGCTTCTTTTGCTCGCCCATATGCCTGACATCGGTCAAGCGGCGAATCAATGCGAGCCGACGTTCTCCACTGATGAACGGATACTGCTCTTCGAGAGGACGGTTGCTGATAATCCAAACGGTCGTAAAGCACGCCTGCCGATTGTGGTATCGAGCAGGGAGCATAAGCGGATAGCGATCAAGGTAGCATAAGAGCTTTTCCCACTCGAATTGCGAATCGTACTCATCGAGAACAAGCACTGACTGGCGGTCATACTCATCGAACGGGTGCCGGTAATCTGTCACCCGGTAGATGTCTTCGATGGGATAGCGATCATAGACATAGCTGGTTTTACCCACGCCGGGCGCTCCCCACAGGTAGTGCACTTCCAAATCGCGCATCTGTCGCCCGAATTTCTTTTTATCACGCGCCGCTGCCAGCTCCGTCAGCCATTTGACATATCGGGCTGATTTCGATTCTTCGTCTTCCAGCAGTACATCCTCCACCGATGCCCCACGCAGGATTTTCTCACGCAGCTCCGTCAAGTCGGTACGCTTGCCCTGTTCGTTGCGCATGCTGATCTCGCCGATGTATTGCGTTTCGCCGATACGCGTCTCAGTTTTCGAGCAGTATTCAACGCAGCTTTCAACGCTATGCCTTCTTATTTCAATGTGGGCATCGTCAAAACCGGCTTTGGAAAGATGATTTTTGAGCGTGGACCATCGCATCGGCGAGGACATCTGCAAAAAGCACTGGAAATGCTCATAGTCCGTCTGCTCGCCCTTTTCGCGTTGGAACACCGCCCCAGCGCAAATACGCTTGAGCAGTTCAGCCACCTCGCTCTCGGTATGCTTCCCCGCCGAAACCGTCACCATCCAATCGCGAGATTCCTTTTCCGTATTCGGCACGCCTTTTTTAGCCATTGCGACCTCCTTTCCGTGTTTTTCTGCTACAAAAGTCGGCGGTAACACTACCGCCGACCTGCCGCCTACGGCGGCACGGCTGGCAGCCGCTTCGCTGACGCTACACGTCTGCCGCCGTTCTACCGATATCGCGCAGCTCCTCATCCGACACGAACCGCGCTCTAAAGAACTGAACGTCTCCGGTGTCTAAATCGGAAAACCAGCACGAGCCCGGTTGATTAGCCGGGATGAGCCAGGGGGCAGCGCCATGCTCCACAGCTATATCCCCCAAAGCCATGCGGGCCTCGGATTCATCGTTCAGGCGCAGCGCCATACGCTGAGGGAATCGGGGCCGTAGAGGAAACGAGCTGACGCGGGGATCCTGCGTCAGAGCCAGCACCACACACCCGGCGGAGCGCCCTCGACGCAAAATCGATTCCAAGATGCTTACCGCTTCTGCCGATATTTTCCTGTTCTCAGCAGAGGCCGAAAGGAGCTCAGCTGCCTCATCGATAATCAGCAACATCCGCGGCTCCATGTCGGGGGTCACCTCGCGGGTTTTACCCCGATATGCGTCCTGCCGTCGGCTCGCTTCTTCATCAAATTCGCGCAACAGCTTCACGGTGTCAGAAAGATTCCAAGCTTGCCGATAGATCAGGGATTGGTTCAGCATCCCGGCTTCCATCCCGTTCTTCAGGTCGATGTAGTACAGCCGCACACGACCATCGAGAATGAACGGAAGCTGCGACACAATCCAGCCAGCAGAGATACTCCCTTTACCTGACCCCGTTAAGCCGGTGACGAGTGTATGCCGCTTGGCTGAAACGGTTACGGGATGACCTGACCGGTCAATCCCGTAACCTATTTCGTCAAGCTTTGGCGAACCATGACGCAGCCGAATCACCGCTCGGCCTTTCCCAAGCAGATTGTCCAGACAGCTTGCATCCAACAGGACTTCCAGCACCTCGAGGGCTTCACCATCAGAACGTCATACCCCCAGATGCGGGCTATATCTCCGGCGAATGCAGATGCCTCAGCGTCAGTGAGCCATCCCCTCGGCACGTGAATCCTAGTCGCCCACAGCCGCTTGTGCAGATGAATCTGCTTTGCATCTTCGTCGGAGATTCTTATCCCTTTGGATGCATGCGCTCGAGCTCGGCCCAGCAGGACGCTTCGATGGCCCGCTTTCCAGATTTCGCATGCCATCCATATCACAGAGATAGCCACGGCGATTATGAGTATTATCCATACCCAAGCGGGGAAGTGCGGTTCGTTAAAATGCATCATGCATCCTCCTATTTCAACGGGGCATTCATCACGATTTCGACATGATCGGCAGTAACGGAAAGCGCGATGCGGTTACCGTCCTGCCAGACTGACGCGATGCAGTCAACGCAACGCAGCTTCGACATGTCAGGAATGTCTTCCGTCGGACGATTTTTCACTCGGACGGTCGAAGCTTTGATTGTTCGGCCATCGGCGTCTCTCACCACAACTCCGCGGAGAGAGTAGACCGGCTTCCCATCGACCATTTTCATGTTGCCATGGTTGTCTTCTGCCGGATGCAAATCCTCTTGCGCGACGTAGTCCATCGCCACGCCCTCCATGGTTCCAGTCCGCAACTTCATGTTGCGCTCCTTTCCACCCCGGACTTTCCGAGGCTGGGCATCAGTCTGACAGAGCGCGTAACTCCATGGAAATAATTTCCATTTTGCTATATCATTCAACTTTATGAGTGCATCGAAACCTTTGAAATCACTGCCTTACGAGGCCACAGTGCTCCGCAAGCTCATTCACGAAAGCGCGCTCACATACCAAGACGTCGCCTATCAATCCGGCATCCCTTGCGAACGTATCAAGACAATCGCCCGAGGCAACGCGCCCATGCGCGTTCAGGAGGCAGCAAAAATCGCTTCGGTGTTCCACCGCTCCACAGACATCTTCATGGATCACAACAGCGAGGAGGATAAGACCCGGTTCATCCTTACCCACAGCGATGAAGTGGATGCGTTCCGCTCCATCTACAGCGCAGCGCAACGTCTGGTGCTCAGCTATAAGGCTTACGCACCGTCAAAAGGGTTCAAGCAGATTCCCAAGGACGCGATCTACGACGGAACGCTAACAAACCCCGACGGCACCCTAAACCCCATCTCACCGATCGCGAGCCACGAGGCAGTTGATTACGACATAATTATTGGAAAAACAGCGTTTTTATATCAGAAAAACAGCATCCTGCTAGCCGGTGACAACGCAAAACTAATCGCGGTGCTGACATATTACATGCGACGTTGGTGGAATGAGCGCATCGCCCCCACCTCTACCCTAGCTACATATAAATCCCTCTCCGCACGCGAGGACGCAGAGAGAAAACGGCGAGACATATATCAGAACATCTGCAGATTGATGTACGAAAGCGAAGGATTTAACGCAGATGAGTTTAACCCAGTTAAAATCGAAGCCGCAGAGTATATAGCTGCACACGGGTTGACGACAAAAATTCATGACTTCAAGTCTGCGCAAAAAGCATACTTTGATTCTCTCACCGCACTGAAAGAATATGAATATTATCATTGCATTTATCAGATAAATGCGCTATCAAAGAAGACTGATACCTTGTTATCAGATTCCTTTGAGGAACGTAAGAAGAATCTCGAGAAGTTCACCCCATTCGAGAAAACATCGGTGAATTTAGATGAATATGGGCTCTCTCCGATAACGGCCGGCTACGCCGCCGGATTCCACAAACATCTAAATGACACCGAATTCGCTCGGATTATATTAGAACAAATGAAGCAACAAAATATTTTCACTTGGTACATCTCCACAGACGGATGCGTTTTTGCGTCTAACACCATCACCAAAATATTTGATTCTATGCATGATCTTGCCGCCGCGATGCGGCATGCCGGTTTCTTCGCAGGAACCGAAGAAGACAACGCAAAGGGCATCTTCTGGAACAAAATCCCTCAAAATGAAAGGGCTTTCAGGGAATCGCTCAAATCGTGAGCGCATGTACAGCCAGAATGATACTCTAGGCTGCTTTAAAGAACGAAAGGGACATAATGGCAGCGTTCACCTCTATCGAGATATGCGCGGGCGCAGGAGGCCAGGCTCTCGGCTTGGAAAAAGCGGGATTTAAACATCTTGCCCTCGTCGAAATTGAAAAACCTGCCTGCGACACGCTCAGGCACAATCGACCTCAATGGAACGTAATCGAGGGCGACCTGCACTCATGGGATGCTACCGAATATGAGGGACGCGTAGATCTCTTTGCTGGCGGCGTGCCCTGCCCACCGTTTTCAAAAGCCGGTAAGCAACTGGGCGCACTTGATGAACGGAATCTTTTTCCGCGCGCGCTAGACCTCATCGCACAGTGCAAGCCGCGGGCGGTGATGTTTGAGAACGTGCGAGGATTGCTCGACCCCGCGTTCGACACCTACCGCGAATGGATCAACGGCAAGCTCCGCGACATGGGCTACGAACCCCAATGGAAGCTTCTACAAGCAAGCGACTTCGGCGTCCCCCAGCTTCGACCGCGCGTCATTTGCGTTGCGTTGCCGCCCAAGGCCGCAGCAGCTTTCAAATGGCCGGAGCCAAGCGGCAGCGCCCCAACCGTTGGCGACACTCTTTACGACTTAATGGCCAGCAAGGGCTGGCCGGGTGCAAAAAAATGGGCGGCCGGGGCAAACGCCATTGCTCCGACCCTCGTCGGCGGCTCGAAGAAACACGGCGGCCCCGATCTAGGCCCAACCCGCTCAAAGCGCGCTTGGCTGGCCCTTGGCGTAGATGGCGGCGGCGTCGCCAATGATGTACCAGATTCAACGACTCCGGAGGACTTCATACCCAAGTTGACGGTCAAAATGACGGCGCGAATCCAAGGATTCCCTGATTCATGGGAAATCACCGGACGTAAGACCAGTGCCTACCGGCAAGTCGGAAATGCTTTTCCACCGCCGGTTGCCGAAGCCGTCGGACGTCAAATCCGCAAGGCGCTGGAGGCAACCGAATGAACGTGCTGGGTCGTTTGTCATCGTTCCGTCGCAACAACGCCCCACACCGGCTCGCCGCTCTCGCTGCTCAAATTTCATCGCAAGATGCTGCATTGCTGGCCAAGGAGCGTATCCGTTTTCATCAAGACTTACTTGAGAAGAATATTCTTTCGCTTTCTTATAAGTCTGTCGCCAAGGTGAGCACATTGGTTGCGTCAAACGCGGACGCTTCACAAGCGACCTCGCGCAATCTCGCAATGGGGGTATTTGAACGCATCGCCCCCACTTTACCGTACATACCTAAAGCTCTCGATGGGCAAACAGCGGGAAGACTGTTCGAGATTGCAGTGCGAGACTATCTCGATAACACTTTCCCGAAACTACAGTTCCTGCGCCCGGGCACATGGCTTATTGCGCAACTGGGGAACCAGAACAGCATCAAGGCCTCCTCATTCACCCAATACTCTCATCTCTCAGCCTTGGATGCTTTCGTGCGGCAATCGCCGGAATTAAAGAGCGTCCTTGGGAACGATTACGTAGTGGCACCAGATATCGTAATCGCGCGTGAACGATATACGGACGCACAACTAAACAGCCTCTTTCCATTAGTGGATGATGAGACTGCGCTTGAGGCAGACCTTAGGATGGGATTACACACAGAGGAACAGAAACCCATCCTGCACGCCTCCATTTCAGCAAAATGGACCATTCGTAGCGATCGAGCCCAAAATAGCCGGACTGAGGCGCTGAATCTAATCCGGAATCGCAAGGGGCACCTACCCCATATTATGGTTGTGACAGGCGAGCCATCCCCCACGCGCTTGGCTTCTTTGGCACTCGGAACAGGCGACATAGACTGCGTCTATCACGCATTCCTATACGAACTATTCTCCGCAGTCGAGGAGTACGCACAGTCAGGCCATGAGGATCTACTCGAACTCATGCACACGCTCGTAGATGGCAAGCGCCTAAAGGACATTTCGGACTTACCGCTCGATTTGGCAGACTAGGTACACAGAGAGGTACACAATCTATATTGCGCATCATCTTTTAGCAGAATTTCAACGTTCTTATTGATTACCATCAGCTCCACGAAGACCGCTGCATTCATTCCACCGCAGCGGTCTTTTTTCGTTTCCACCCGACCTTCGGGACCATACCCCATATTGCGCTGTGGTATGCGCAGGACGCTGTTTGCGTACCGCGGCGCAGGATATGTGCCGCACAACGATGCGCAGCATGCTGCGGACTGGGCCAAGCAGCTGTCCTGACTACTTGGACGCGCACCGGCATCCATGGTCAGTGGTTGTGGCTCACCCGCATACCGTGCGCACCGGATGCCGGATCACCGTACGGAGCCGGTCGGGGGCGCAACGCCGCGGATCGCCCAGATAGATCTCGTGATGGTGACGCGCGTCGCTGAAATCCAGCGTATACCCATGCTCACCCACAAACTCGTCGAGCGTGGCGATTGTCGCTGGCTCGGTGTCATACGGCCCGACGTGCATCACCTGCGCACACAATCCCTCGTCATACTCGAACAGCTGCGTGCGCGACACGTCGGCCTCGGGGTGCTTGTTCGCGAACTGCCCGCGCGCATGTTCGAATGCGTCCGCTGTGACGAATTCAGGCAGGCGAATCATCGAAATCCATTGGAAATCCTGTTTGCGCGCGTAATCGACCGGTTCGCTCGCGTTCCACCCCATCCACCACAGACCCTCCAGCGGCGGCACGACATATGGCATGTACCCGTCAATGTGATCACGTGAATCCTTGGATTTCTCGCTCATCTTGATTGTGAACGATATCCCGTAGAGCAGTTGTAGCGCGCTCTGGTACGCGCCGCGCGGATCGTTCGGATCCCCAGAGCCGCGCACCGCCACGAACCGCATCGCCGGCACATCGACGATCGCCGGCGTCGTGCCCGGCACATACAGGTCCTTCTGCTCGCGTTTCACATCGTATGGCATGGGAATAGCGTATCAGGGAACGCGGGGTGCGTACGCCACATGACTTTCCGCACGACGGTGCGCGTACGTACGCGCACCACGCGCCACACGGCCACTCGGTCTGCGGATGGGCGTGAGCAGTTCACGCTGCGCATTGGAACGTCGATTCGCCCTGATGGACTCCCCCTCACTTGTCGCCGTCGTACACCCAGAACCGCTTCGTCGCGAAGAGCAGACCGGTCATCGCGCCGATGACGATGAACATGAGGCCGTGCAGGAGGTTGCGCCGCCGCGCCGACCGGGTTCTCTTCGGTGATTGTGTTCGAGACGATCGCGTCACGTGTCTGTGCGTCGTCGGGCATGTTCGGACGGTTGAGGAACGCGTCGATGGCGTCGTCGGACCAGTACGCGGGCAATGTGCCGGTTTTCGCGAGCGCGAGCGCGCCACGCTGGCCGCCCGCCTATGCGACGAAGTCCTTCGCGACGCCGAGGCGCTCCCCGCTCAACCGTGACGACACGGTGAACCCGGTGGGGTCGCCGAAGCTCTTCGGATGCGCCGTATCGGCTTCGTCACGTTGCGGCAGCGGCACGATGCCCGATGCGAAGCGCGCGGCGTCGCCATCAAACTGCGCTTCGGCGAGCGGCCCCATGCACCATGTCGCCATCGGCAACAGCACGGCCTTCTGCATGCCGAATTGCGACTGGCAGGTCGTCTTCGACGACGAGACCGTGTTGTACGGCAACGGGAGCCGTATACACGGACTACATGTTCTTCCGCAAGATCGGCCAGGCCTTCTCCGGCCTCTTCGCAGGCGCAGCGGTCGCATGCGGTTATCTGTCGGCGACGTCGGGTGAGGCCATCGTGCAGCCGCAACCGGTGCTTGACCGCATCTACACGGTCGCGACCGTTGTGCCGGCGGTCGGCTACGCATCATCGCCGCCCACCGCGAGGAAGGCAAGCTCTGATGCATGACGTCCGCTGACAGGACAACACATACGCTGTGACGGCATCGGAAGGCCCCGCACAATCGATTGCGCGGGGGCCTTCCGATGCCGTCACGGCGTTCGCCGGGCAAGCGATGCGGAGTGACCCGCATCCGTCATCAGTTCTTCGCGGTGACGCGCATCACGATGAACGAGACGACCGCGACGACGATGACGGCGCCGATGAGCGACGGGAAGATCGCCATGCCGCCGAGTTGCGGCCCCCAGCTGCCGAAGAGGCCCTGTCCGATCGCCGAACCCGCGAGTCCGGCGACGATGTTCGCGATCCATCCCATCGAACCGCTGCGGTTCGTGATCGCTCCCGCGATCGCACCAATGATCGCACCTACGATGAGTGTCCAAATCCAATACATGATCGTTGTCCTTTACATCTTGTCTCCAAAGCCCCGGATGGACCTTGAACTACTGACCACTGTACGGGAGAGGACCTCGATTTCGTTGGAATTTCGCACCTTTTATGCTGCTGCGGCAATATCACGCAACGGTCAGCTTGGGGTGGTACATCAGCGCGGACACACTCCGCACGGCATCGTTTTGGTCTGTTTTTTGGTCTGAAAACCGCAACGGAAATTAGACCGTCATGCGCAGGTAACACAAGCGCCTTAGCTTGCCTTCCATACACACCGGCAACCGCATCCCGAGCCGCAACCGCCCGGGACACCGGACCACAAGAGGGAGGGCACGATGGCCGCGAAGACCACGATCCTGGACATGAACCGATTCGACGCGGCGAACCTCGACGCGCTTGACGCCCGCAAACGCTCGCTCATCGAACGGCGCGCCGCATTGGGCGGCGGCTACCGCCTCTTCTACCGGGACCCGATCGAGGTCGTGCGCGGCGTCGGCACGCATGTGTTCGACGAACAGGGCACCGATTACCTCGACGCCTACAACAACGTCGTCTCGGTCGGCCACTGCCATCCGCACGTCGTCGAGGCGATCAGCCGCCAGGCCGGTATGCTCAACACGCATACGCGCTATCTGCATGAGACGATCCTCGACTATTCGGAGGCGCTCCTCGCGAAACTGCCGGCGGAAATCGACCGCATCACCTACCAATGCACCGGCTCCGAGGCCAACGACCTCGCAATCCGCATCGCAAGGAACTACACCGGCGCCGAGGGCATCATCGTCACGAGCGAGGCGTACCACGGCAACACCGACCTCGTCTCCGGCTTCTCACCGTCGATCGGCATGGGGCAGAAGCTCTCTCCGGCGTGCCGCCTGCTGCCGACGCCGGACACGCACATCCACGGCGACATCGCGGTCGGTGATTTCATCGTCGAACACCTCAAGGCATGCATCGCCGATCTTCGCACGAACGGCATCGGCTTCGCCGGCCTGCTCGTCGATTCGATATTCTCGTCCGACGGCATCTTCCCCGGCAAGGCCGGCTGGCTCAAACGGGTCGCCGACACCGTGCACGAGGAAGGCGGCCTGGTCATCGCAGACGAAGTGCAGCCTGGCTTCTGCCGCACCGGCGACGCGTTCTGGGGCTTCGCACGCCACGGTTTCGTCCCCGACATCGTGACGATGGGCAAGCCGATGGCGAACGGCATCGCGTGCTCGGCGACCGCGGTCCGCCACGAGATCCTCGACGCGTTCACGGCGAACATCCCATATTTCAACACCTTCGCCGGCAACCCGGTCGCGATGGCGGCCGCGAAGGCGACGCTCGAGGTCATGGACGGCGAGGACCTCATCGGCAACGCGCGCCGCATCGGGTCGATGTTCGTCTCGCAACTCGAAGGGCTCGCCGTCGACCATCCGTCAATCGCCGACGTGCGCGGCGCGGGCCTGTACATCGGCGTCGAATTCGATGACCCCGCGACAGGCGACCCGATGGGCGCCGAGACGCTCGCACTCATCGAACAGATGCGCCAACGCCACGTCCTCACGTCGAACTGCGGAGCATACGGCAACATCCTCAAGATCCGCACACCGCTCGTCTTCAGCGCCGACGACGTCGACCGCTATATGACGGCGCTTGAGGATTCGCTCACCGCACTCCACATCTGACACCCACCACAGCACACATCACCACACACGACAGGAGACCATCATGGGAAAGCTGGACAACAAGGTCGCGATTGTCACCGGCGCGTCGAAAGGCATCGGCTCCGGCATCGCGCAGGTGTTCGCCGAGCAGGGCGCACGCGTTGTGCTCGCGGCGCGCGGCAACGACGTCCTCGACGCGGCCGCCGCGCTGCGCGACGCCGGATACGACGCGCAAGGCGTGCAATGCGACGTGACCGACCCCGAGGACTGCGCGCGCCTCGTGCGCACGACGACCGACGCCTACGGCCGCGTCGACATCCTCGACTGCAACGCCGGCATTTGCAGACTCGGCAGTTTCCTCAAGGAATCCGATTCATGGCGCGACGCGCACATCGACGTCAACATCAATGGTGTATGGAACATGTGCAAAGCCGCGATCCCCGCGATCATCGACGCGGGTGGCGGCGCCGTCGTCATCACCTCATCGGTCACAGGAGACCTCGTCGCCGATCCCGGCGAAGCGGCGTACGCGATGACGAAGGCCGCGCTCGTCGGGCTCACGAAGGCGCTCGCGCGCGAATTCGCCGAACAGCATGTGCGCGTCAACTGCATATGCCCGGGGTACATCCGCACACCGCTCGTCGAAGGCATGGCCGCGCAATCCGACCCCGACGACCCCGAGCGCGCGATCGGCGCAATCGCGGGCGCGGTGCCGCTCGGACGCCTCGGCACACCGCACGAATGCGGCGAACTGTGCGCGTTCCTCGCGAGCGACGAAGCGAGTTACATCACCGGGACCCAAGTCGTCATCGACGGCGGATCGACACTCCCCGAGACCACATCAATGGGACAGTGAACACGCGCGCAGCACAGCACAAGCACACTTCACCCACCACACTACGAAAGGAGCGCACATGTCCGTATTCGAGAACACGAAAGTCTTCGACGATGTCGCCGGCGAAGCCATCCAGGCCTATCCACTGAGCGCGGGCGCGCACGCGCGGCTGCTGCAGCTTTCGGAGAACGCGACGTATCTCGTCGAGGACGCGCACGGCGCACCCGAAGGCATCCTGCGCGTGGGGCGTCCCGGATACCATACGCTCGACGAATACCGCAGCGAAATGGCGTGGCTCCGCCAAATCAACGACTACACGCCGCTCATCGTCGCGAATCCGCTGCGCGCGGCCGACGGTTCGGACATCCAGATCGTCCACGCGGGCGACGGCGACGACTATTTCTGCGTCATGTACGAGTTCCTCACGGGAAGTGCGCCCGATGAGAACGACGAAGCCGCCGCCGTCCGCCAGTTCCGCGCGCTCGGCGAAACGACCGCGTATCTGCACCGGCAGACGGAGATCTGGAACGGCACACGCGAGCTCACACGTTGGGAGTGGACGTATGACACAATCCTCGGTGACGGCGCGATCTGGGGCGATTGGCGCGCGATGCCGGGACTGACGGATGCGAACATCGCCGAGTTCTCACGCTGCTGCGACGTCATCCGCCGCCGCCTTGAGCGGTACGGGCGCAACGAGCACAACTACGGGCTCATCCACGCCGATCTGCGCGTCGCGAACCTGCTCGTCGAGGGCGAGCAGATCAAAGTCATCGATTTCGACGATTGTGGGTTCGGTTGGTATCTGCACGACCTCGCGAGCGCACTGTCGTTCATCGAGACGAAGCCGATCGTCCCCGACCTCGTCAACGCGTGGCTTGACGGCTACCGCAAGGTCATGCCGTTCACCGACACCGATTTCCTGGAGATCGACACATTCATCATGATGCGCAGGCTGCAGCTTATGGCGTGGATCGGCTCCCATCTCGATTCCGACCCCGTCAAGGAGCTCGCGGAGGGCTACATCGACGGCACGACGGAGCTCGCCGACCGCTATCTGCGGCTTTTCGGCTGAGCCGCCCCCGCACATCCCATCTGTTCCGACATCGGTCAACCAATCAACCGACCAACCAATCAACGATATCCATCGATTTTGCATGAGCCAACCATGGGATAAGAGAAAACAGAGAGGAGCAGCCATGTCTGCGACAACGAAACCCACATCGATAGAGACGGCATCGAGTACCGCGGCGGACGTCGACGGGCGCACGGAAGGAGGATTGAAGAAAAGCCTGCGCCTGCTGTTCGTCTACACGTTGGCGACAGGTGCGATCTTCACGTTCGTCTGTTATTGGGACGGCATCTTCCTTTCCTATTGCGGCCCCGGCACATGGCTCGGTTTCCTGTTGATGACGGCGATGGTGCTGCCGATCGGCTTCGTCTACGCGGAACTGTCGACGATGCTGCCAAGCACCGGCTCGTGTCTCGTCTTCAACACGGTCGGCATGAACAAGCACGCGGGCTTCTGGTCCGCATGGCTCATCATGTGCGCGTGGCTCGCGGTGCCCGCGGCGGGTGTGCTCGGCATCCTCGAATGGCTCAACTACCAGTTCCTCGACAACGGACTGACCGGCTCATATGCGGTCATCGTCGGCGCCGTGCTGCTGTGCCTGTGGTGCCTCGTGAGCCTGTGCAAGAACGTCGTCGCCGGCGGCCTGCAGACGGCGATGCTGTTCACCGCGATCGGCGGCCTGCTCGTCACGTCCGCGTTGTTCTTCTTCTCGGGCCATTGGAGCCTGTCGAACTTCTCATCGTTCTTCGCGAACGCGAACGCCGGCGACTACGGCATCGGCCTCGGCTGGATCATCGGCTGCGCGTTCCTCATCACCCCGTACTTCGGTTTCGAAACGGTCCCGGCGATGGTCGAGGAGGGCACGTTCCCGATCAAGGACCAGAAGAAGGCGATCCTTGGGTCGGTCCTCACATGCGGCATCATCTACGCGATCTTCTACCTCGCCGAGGCGGGCTGCATCGACTGGAACACGTATGCGTTCGACAGCGCGCCGTTCGTGACGTTCGAGACGCTCAAGCTCGTGTTCCCGGGTGTCGGCTGGATGGGCTGGTTCGTCGTCGCGCTCGGCATCTTCGGCGTCGTCTTCCCGATCGGCACATCGGTGCTCGGCTTCTGGTATTCGGCCGTGCGCATGCTCTTCGCGATGGGCAGGCAGAACTTCCTGCCGAAGTCGTTCGCGAAATGCAACCGCTACGGCCAGCCGGTCATCCCGAACCTGCTCATCCTCGCAATCAGCATCGGGTTCCTCGCAATGCAATCGATCACCGCGTTCTTCGACCTCATGGCGTTCGCGTGCGCGATCTGCTACGCGATGAGCAGCATCTCGGCGATCCTCCTCGATGTGCGCCATCCTGAATGGGAACGCCCCTACCGTGCTCCGGGCGGCATCGCGATGAAGGTCGCGTCGCTCGTCATCTCACTCACCGTCGCCGTGTTCTGCTGCATCGGCATCGGCGTCGAGACGTGGGTCGGTTTCGCCGGCTACATGGGCGTCGGCCTCGTGCTGTGGTGCGCGATGCTCGCCAAATGGCGCGTCAAGGGCAAGGATTCGACCGTCTGGATGCGCACACCTGCAGGCGTCATCGAATACTGACGAATACGTCCCCTCCCCAACCAAGCCCGGGCGTCGCTTTCCCTCCTTCTCAAGCGGCGCCCGCTTTCCCTGTCCCCACCACATCCGCCATCCATATCCATCCCACACCATCCCCGCACACTTTGGAGGAACGATGAAGGAAATCGAATTCATCATCAACGGCGAAAAACTCGAAACGCTCAAGCATGTGCTCGACCAATGCGGCGGCCGCGGCATCACGATGACGTCGGCGATGGGCTACGGCCACCAACACGGTCTCAAACAGGTCTATACGCGCGACGACCGCCAAGGTGTCGCGTTGCTGCCGAAGATCAGCGTCCGCACCGTCGTCCCCGACACCGAAGTCGACGGCATCATCGACGCGGTCGTCAACCGTCTGTCGACGTCGAGCTTCGGCGACGGCAAGATCTTCGTCCGCGACGTCGCGCAGGCGGTGCGCATCCGCACGAACGAACGCGGTGACGACGCGCTGTGAGCGCTCGCCCCGTTCGTTACATCATCCGGGTATCGTCATCGGCAACGACGACAACGATTGCGAGGGTGATATGGCGGACGGTGGGACGACGACGGGGCGCGCATTGAGCGCGACCGTCAGCCGCGCAATCCACGACATCCATCTGCTCGCGAACGTCGACGAACTACGCGTCGGCGACCGTCTTCCCGCGGAACGTGCGCTCGCCGAACGCCTCCAGGTATCACGTTCGACGGTGCGCGCGGCGCTCAAGGCGATGCGCGAGCGCGGCGAAATCGTGACGCGCGGCGGCCGCGCGGGCACCGTCATCGCCGCCGACATCGCGCACACCGCGCTCCCGTCGCGCATCGACGTCAACGCGAAATCGGCGCGCGTCATCGACAGGACGTCCGCGAGCACCTCGGGACTGCCACATATGCTCGCGTCGCAGGGCAAATCGTGCGTCACGACGGTGCTCGACGCGCGCGTGCAGCGTTGCGACGAGCGCATATGCACGATGTTCCATTGTGCGTCGTCGCAACCGCTCATCCGTGTCGAACGTGCGCGCGCGATTGGCAACGTGCCGATCTCCTACGAACAGACGTATCTCGATCCGCGCGGATACCCGGATTTCCTTGATTTCGACATGACCGCGTCGATCTACCAACTGCTGCAGTTCAACTACGGTACCGTCATCCACGCGGTCGAGGAGACAATCGAGATGATTCCGGGGTTCGGGCGCCCTGCGCGCGCATTGCGCACCGCGAGCGGCACCCCGCTGCTGTACGTGTGCTCCCGTGCGACGGACGCGTTCGGCAACACCGTCGTCGTCTCCGACGACATCTATCCGGCCGCGCATGTGCGGCTGACGACGTCGCGCATGTGCGGCTGACAACGTAAGCGCCACCGTGACGCGTGCCGCGCGTCGCTTACGCGAGCGGCGCGAGGCGGTCGTACATGCGCTGCACCATGCGGTTGAGCGATTCCGGCGTGATGTCGTCGTAGTTCTCGGTTGTCGTGTACCCCGGCCCCGGCACATAACCGCCGGCGAGATACCCCGTCACGACAACCGTCGTCATGCCGGACGCGACGGCGGACGTGCGCCCGCTCATCGAATCCTCAAACGCGACGCAGCACGGCAGCAGCACGTCGGGAATGCCGAGTTTCGCCGCAGCAAGCTCGTATGGCGCCGGATCGGGCTTCTTCGCCACATCGTCATCGCCGCACACATAGCCGGCGAACGCGCCCTCCGGCGCCTGTGCGATGAGGTTCTCGGCGAGGTCGCGCGGCGACGTCGTCACGAGCATCGACGGGACGCCCGCGTCACGCAACTGCTCAAGCAGCCGGCGCACGCCAGGGATCCACGGCAGTTGCTTCTTCTCCTCGTCGGTCACGTATTGGATCATGCGGCGGCCGATCTCCTCGGGTGGCAGCGGGCATCCGAGGTCGGCCATCTCCTGCGCGATCTGCGGCACCGGCCGGCCCGAACCACCTTCCGCCAGCTGCTTCGTCCAGTGGCCGCCGTATTCGCGCACAAGCCTCAACTCGCCCTCATGCCACAGCGGCTCGGAGTCGATGAGCGTGCCGTCCATGTCCCAGAACACGCCCTGCAATGCCTCGATCTTGGCGGCTCTGCTTTCCTGAACGCCCATGCACGCCTCTTTCCGTCGTCCTCATCCGTTGCCGATCGTCCCTCCCACCATACCCGGCCGCCCCGGCATCACCGGAGCGGCCATCGCGGCGCGTTCACTCCACGACGGTGAAAGTCGTGGAACGCAGGTCCGCGTCACGGCTCGAATGGCCGACGAGCACCTTGAACTTCCCGGGCTCGACGATGCGCCTGGCGTCGCCGTCCACGATCGTGCACACGTCGACCGGCAGCTCGAACACGACATGGCGCGTCTCGCCCGCCTCGAGCGTCACACGCTGGAACCGCTTGAGCTCCTTGGCCGCCCAGGTGAAGGACGTGACGACATCGCTGACGTACAGCTGCACGATCTCGGTGCCACGGCGGGACCCCGTGTTCGTCAGGTCGATCGCCACGCGCACGGTATCACCCCTGCTGAATTCGGAGCCGTTCACGATTGCGGGCCCGCCGTATTCGAAGGTCGTATACGCCAGCCCCTCGCCGAACGCGAACGCCGGGTCCTGCGTCAGATCGGCGTACCGATCGCCGTGCTGCCCGCGGATCTGGTTGTAGAAGACCGGCAGCTGCCCCGCATGGCGCGGGAACGTGATCGGCAGACGTCCGCTTGGTTCGGTCATGCCGAAGATGATCTCGGCGAGCGCGCGGCCTCCCTGCATGCCGGGGTTCGGCGCCCAGATGAAGGCGCCAAGCCCGTCGGCGGCGGACTCGTCGACGATCACGCCGTTTTCCCCGATCACGCACGCCGGCAGCACCTGCGGCTTCGAGCTCATGAGCACGACGATGAGCGGCTTATGTGTTTCACGTGCAACCTTGCTCAGCCGTTCGAGCAGCAGGTTCTGGCCGCCGAGCAGCTCAAGCGTCGCCGTCGAGCAGGTCTCGCCGGTGAGCTGCACGACGTCGCCGACGACGGCGATGACCGCATCCGCACGCCGCGCCTGTTCGACGGCTTCGTCGAGCAGGGCGTCGTCGACGCGCGCGGACACGGCGAGCTTCGGTCGGGGCTGCCCATCCGGATACAGCGCGCCCGCCGGATCGTCGACGAGTTCGACGACGTCGGCGCCGCGCGCATAGGTCACCTCGCAGCCTTCAGGAGCGAGCTCGTGCACGCCGTCCAGCACGGTCATGATCATGTCGCGCGGCTGTCCCTGCGGCATCCATGGCACCTGCCCGGAATTGCCGGTCCAGTCGCCGAGCTGGTTCTGCGCGTCGTCCGCAAGCGGCCCCACGACGGCTATCGTGCGCAGGGAGCCATTCCCGGCGGCCAACGGCAGCGCCGCGTTGTTGCGCAGCAGGACGATTGATTCGCGGGCCAATTCGAGGTTCGCATCCATATGATCGTCGTTGCCGACCACGGCCTCGATGCGTTCCGGATCGGGCAGGCGCGGGTCCTCGAACAAGCCGAGCTGGAACTTCAGCGTCAGCAGACGTCCGACGGCCGCGTCCAACGCGCGTTCGTCGAGCAGACCGTTATGGACCGCCTCAATGGCGCCCTCGTAGAACCCCGGCGTCGTCATGATCAGATCGTTGCCCGCCTTGACGGCGTCGGCGGCCGCGGTGCGGTAGTCCGGCTTGACGCGCTGCTCCCACACCGCACGTCCGACGTTGTCCCAATCGGTCACGAGCGTGCCACGATAGCTCCAGTCGCCGCGCAGCTTTGTCTGCAGCAGCCAATCGTTGAAGGTGACGGGCGTACCGTCGATCGCCTCATAGCCGAGCATGAAGGTGGCACAGCCCTCCTTCGCCACACGTTCGAAGGGAGGCAGGAACCAGCTGGCGAGCGTCCGGCGCGTCAGATCGGCCTCCGAGGCGTCACGGCCGCCCTGCGTGTACGAATAGCCGGCGAAATGCTTGGCGCAGGCGAGGATGGCGCCCCTGTCGAAGACCTCGCCTGTCCGGGCGTGCTTCTGATACCCCTGCACCATCGCCGATGCGAGTTCGCCGATGAGCATCGGGTCCTCGCCGAAGGTCTCGTCGATACGGCCCCAGCGCGTGTCGCGTCCGATGCACAGCACCGGCGAGAAGGTCCAATGCACACCGGTACAGGAGACCTCCTCGGCCGTCACTCGGGCGGCCCGCTCGACCTTCTCGGCGTCCCAGCTGCATGCCATGCCGAGCTGGGAGGGAAAGATCGTCGCGCCGGGCCAGAACGAGTAGCCGTGGATGCAGTCGTCGCCGACGAGCAACGGGATGCCCAGACGCGTCTTCCCGCGCACGATGCCGTCGGCGCGCACCAGATCATCGGGGGATGTGTGCAGGATCGAGCCGACATGGCGGTCCACGATCAGATGTTCGAGGTCGCCGGACCGCGCATCCAGCTGCATCATCTGGCCGACTTTCTCCTCAAGCGTCATACGCGAAAGCAGGTCCTGGACGCGCTCCGGGATCGTCAACGTCGCGTCGAGATAGGGGTGGGTGGTTTCAGTCATCGTCTGACTCCTTTTGTTGTCGCACCGGACAGCGCCATGCGCCGTCCGGATGTTCCGCGGCGGGACGGCGGCGTCAGCGGACGCCGCGGATGAGCATGATGAACACGCATCCGAGCAGGGCGAAGGCGATGGCGATCGGGAAGGCGAAGGCGTACCCCAGGGAAAGCGTGATGGCGGACATGAGCACCGGACCGAGCATCTGCCCGAGCGTCGTGGCGAGGTTGAGGATTCCCAGATCCTTGCCCGCATCCTCCTTGTTCGGCAGCACATCGACGTTCAGCGCCCGGTCGGCCGACGAATACACACCGTAGCCAAGCCCGGCGATCCCCGCGTAGAGCAGCATGCCCGTCGCCGACGGCATGAGCCAGGGCATCGCGATGCCGATGCCCAGACCGCTCATCCACAGCAGGCCGAAGACGAGGAAGCCTACGGCATACCGGCTCTTCGTCAGTGTCGAGATCGGCTTGCCCGTCTCCGGGGAGAGTCTGGGATTCGAACGCGCCGCCTTGAGGTTGCTGTTGTGTATGGCCAGACGCAGCCCCAGATCGGTAGGCATCGCGCGTCTTCCGCGGCGCCCAAGGCCTCCCCCTCCCCCGCAAGGGCTTCGTCAAGTTCGCTTGTCGCAAGCGTCCGCACGGCGACGTCCGACCCGTCCCCGACAACCACTTCCGCTTGCCCACGACCACTACCGCTCATGATCGCTCCTTTCGTCCTCATCGACACCTGTGCATCATCGCATCGACACAATCTTTATATCTAACATCTGTTAGATATAAAGATTATCATTCGCGACACAGCCAAAGTCAAACTACGCAGCATCGGCGTGTCACGTTTACCTTATAGCGCGATTGCCTATTCTAACAAATGTTATATATGATTAGGACGCCGCAGCCGCCGCGACGCGCACGCAAGTCAGTCCCGGCGCGACGGAGGGCCCACCAAGGGCTTTGGGGAAATCAGCGATACCCGTCCCACAACGGCGACGGGAAGATCATGCGTTCGAACGCCAGCCATTCATCGTACAGATCCACCGGCGGCACGCACAGCCACCGCATCTGCACGCCGTCCATCGCCTCGATGACCCGGCGCAGATACGGCCGCATGTTGGGATCCCACGGCCCGACCTCGGGCGGGATTCGCCATGGGTAGCACGAATAATGCTCCCAGATGTTCTCCGGGCGGTTGCGGTAGTACTCATGCAGCGGATGCGAGGGGTTCACCGACTCGATGTACAGCATCAGGAACAGCTGCACCATCTGCTTCTGCGCGGCGTTGTGCCGGACGAGGAACCGCAGGTAGGCGGGGAACGACAACGCATCGGGATTGCTTCCAGGCAACCCCGAATCCATGAAATCCGCAGGGGTGCCGCTGCTGTCGTAGACATCGGTGATGAGCAGCGACAACAGCCCTTCCTTGGTGCCGACATAGTGCAGCAATCCGGGCTGGCTCATCCCCACCTCATCGGCGACATCCTTGAGCGAGATGCCATTGTACCCCCGCTCGGCGATCAGTTTGATCGCGGCACGCTCGATCTCCCCGATACGCTCTTCAGGGGTTTTGCGCACACGTTTCGCCGACACAACCGCCAAGTGTATCACCGGTCCCCGGCCGCTTCCCCGCCGCCTGCCGTGTCCCATACCGCGCACGCATACGCAGCACAGGCCGCACACACATAACGTCCCACCACGCACAAAGCGTCCGGAACCCAGATTCGGGTTCCAGACGCTTGCCGGGTCTATATAAGACTCACCGGTAGATCGTGTGCCACAAGACGACTGACTTCGACTCGGCCTGCGCCGGCCGATGGCTCGCGCCGGCCGACAGCTGCCGCGTCTGCGGATGCAGCTGCCGCCGCCAGTGCCGCGCGCGCGAGGAGCGACGCACCTCGGTGATGTCGCCCTCCGCGTCGGCGGTGAAGACGCTCACCGAACCGTCGTTCAGTCGCGCGAGCTGCCGGCGCAGCTGTCGGTTCTCCTCTTCAAGTCCGAGGATGCGCGCGATGCCGGTGAGGTTGATGCCGTCGCGCTGGCTCATCGTCTGCGCCTGTGCGAGGCGGTCGACATCACGCAGCGAATACCGCCGAGCGCCGCCTTCCGTGCGTTGTGGCACGACGAGCCCGGAACGGTCGTACTGCCTGAGCGTCTGCGGGTGGATGTCCGCGAGTTCGGCGGCGCGGCCGACGCTGAACACCGGCAGGTCGACGTCGAATCCGACGCGTGTCGCGCCTTCGAGGTCCGCCCGCTGCGCGACGATCGCCATCGCGCACATCTCATACAACCGGCGCTTTTGTTGGGAAACCCGCGCCATATCGATCAGGCCTCCCGTGCTTCGGCGAGCTTGTCGGCGAAGTCGCCGCACGCCTTGTCGAATTCCTTCGCGGCATGCTTCTCACCGAGGCCCGGATGCTCGGGGACGCGGATCTGCACACGGCCGACGAGGTCGCCCGTCTCGCGCTTCGTCTTGACGCCCTTGCCCTTGACGCGCACTTCGGCACCGCTCGACGTGCCGGCGTGCACCTTGAACGTCACCGGATCGCCGTCGAAGTCCTTCGCCTCGACCTTCGCGCCGTCGACGGCCTGGCCGACCGTGATCGGCAGGTCGACGACGAGGTCGACGCCGTCCATCGTGAACTTCGGGTCCTCGGCCACGGTGACGGTCAGGTACATGTCGCCGTTCCGGCCACCGTGCGAACCCGGCTTGCCCTTGCCGGCGAGCTTGATCTTCTGCCCGTCCTTGACGCCCGCGGGGATGCGCGTCTTGAACTTCCTGCCGCCCGCGCTGAGCGAGACGGTCGCGCCCTTGACGGCCTGGCGGAACGTCAACGTGATCTTCGAGTTGAGGTCGGCGCCGTCCTCCGGGGCTGGCGTCGGGCGGTACCCGGCATAGGCGCCGTCACCGTAGTCCTCATAGCCGTGGCCGCCGTAGCCGCCCGCGTTGCCGCCGCCGAACATCGAGAAGATGTCGTCGAAGCCGCCACCGCCGTTCGTCGAGAAACGGATGTGCGAGCCGTTGCCGCCCGCATTGCCGCCGAACATCGAGAAGATGTCATTGAGGTTGGACGCGTCGAAACCGCCCGCTCCCCCTGCGCCACCGGCGAAGCGTGCGCCGCCCGCGCCGAATTGGCGGATCGCGTCGTAGCGTTCGCGCGATTCCTTGTCCTTGAGCACATCGTAGGCCTCGGAGATGTCCTTGAACTTCTCCTCGCCTTCCTTCGTCTTGTTGATGTCCGGATGGTATTTGCGCGCGAGCTTGCGGTAGGCCTTCGTGATCTCGCTTTCCGTGGCGTCTTTGGAGACACCGAGGGTTTTGTAGAAGTCCTTGTTCAGCCATTCGTTCTCAGCCATGTTGTGCCTCCTTTCGAGGTGTTGCTGAATGCGTCCCGTGCGGGGCGGCCCCCTGGCCGCCCGACGGCACGGACGTTGAAACGTGTTGTCACAGTATGTTGGAAATGTGCGGCGTCGTCGGCGGCATATCGCACAGGAGGCCGTGGACCGCACATGATTGTGGTCCACGGCCTCCCATGCGCAATGCCGCGTCAGTTCTGCGGCGAAGCGACGACGACGCGCGCCGCGCGGACGATGCGGTCGCCGATGCGGTATCCGGCCTCGACGACCGTGTCGACGGTCGCCTTCTCGGCCTGCGGGTCCGGCTTGTGCAGTACGGCCTCATGCTTCGTCGGATCGAAGTCCTCGCCTTGCACACCGAACTTCTCGACGCCGAACTTCTCGAAGGTCTTGTCGAGCTTCGCCGCAACCGCCTTGAACGAATCGTCCATCTCGCCGTGTTCGCGGATGCGGTCGATGTCGTCGAGCGCGGGCAGTTCCGCCGTCAGCACGTCGATGATGCCCTGCTGGCGTGCGCGGTCCATGTCCTTGCGCGTGCGGTTGCGGTAGTTGATGAACTCGGCGCGCTCACGCTGGAGCGCTTCGAGGTATTCAGCCGCCTCCTTCTTGGCTTGGCCAAGCGGAGTGAGCTTGCCGTCCTCGGAGTCGGCCTGCGGGGGCTCGTCCTGGGCCTCCTGCGCCGCCTCTTCGGCCGGGGATGGCGCGCCCTGCTGGGCGTCGCCGTCCTGGGCCCCTGTGTTCGCGTCGGACTCGGAACGCTGCTCGGCGGCCGCGTCCTGTTCGATGTCCTCGGTGAGCTTGGAGCCGGGATCGGCCTGCCCGTTCGCCAGTTCGTCGGCGTCGGGCAGGTCGTCGAGGTAATCGTCCTTGTTGAATGCGGACATTACTTGTTGTCCTTGTCGTCTTCGTCGTCGACGACTTCGGCGTCCACGACGTCGTCGTCACCGGCGTTCGGGGCGGTCTGGTCGCCCGCCGGAGCGCCTTCGGCACCCTGCTGCGCGTAGAGGGCCTGACCGATCTTCTGCGCGGCCGTCATGAGCTTCTCCTGGTCGGCCTTGATCTTCTCGATGTCGTCGCCCTTGAGCGATTCCTTGAGTTCGTTGACCGCGTCGGTGACTTCCTTCGCGACGTCGTCGGACAGCTTGTCCTTGTTGTCGTTGACGAGCTTCTCGGTCTGGTAGGCGAAGGCCTCCGCCTGGTTGCGGGTCTCGGCCTCCTCCTTGCGCTTCTTGTCGTCGGCTTCGTGGGCCTCGGCGTCGCGCACCATGCGGTCGATCTCGTCCTTCGGCAGCGCGGAGCCGCCGGTGATCGTCATCGACTGTTCCTTGCCGGTGCCCTTGTCCTTCGCGGACACGTGGACGATGCCGTTCGCGTCGATGTCGAACGTGACCTCGATCTGCGGGACGCCACGCGGCGCCGGCGCGATGCCGGTCAGTTCGAACGTGCCGAGCGGCTTGTTGTCGCGTGCGAATTCACGTTCGCCCTGATAGACCTGGATGAGCACGGACGGCTGGTTGTCCTCGGCCGTCGAGAAGATCTCGGAACGCTTCGCCGGGATTGCGGTGTTG
>Dunbar_p2__coassemble_1193_pt1 | contig 24524 bp, 19 predicted proteins | sample Dunbar_p2__metabat2_high_PE_041 | metagenome-assembled genome bin Dunbar_p2 | reverse complement strand
CTTCGTCGACGAGGTCGATCGCCTTGTCCGGCAGCTGGCGTCCGGTGATGTAGCGGTTCGAGAGCGTCGCTGCGGCGACGAGCGCGTCATCGCCGATCGTGACCTTGTGGTGCGCCTCGTAACGCTGTTTGAGGCCGCGCAGGATCGCGATCGTGTCCTCGACGGACGGTTCGCCGACGAACACCTGCTGGAAGCGGCGTTCGAGCGCCGGGTCCTTCTCGATGTTCTCGCGGTATTCGTCGAGCGTCGTCGCGCCGATGAGACGCAGTTCGCCACGCGCGAGCATCGGCTTGAGCATGTTGCCCGCGTCCATCGAGCCTTCCGCCGAGCCTGCGCCGACGACGGTGTGGATCTCGTCGATGAACGTGATGATCTGCCCGTCCGACTGCTTGATCTCGTCGAGCACGCTCTTGAGGCGTTCCTCGAATTCGCCGCGGTACTTCGAACCGGCGACCATCGACCCCAGATCGAGGCTGATGAGGCGCTTGTTCTGCAACGTGCTCGGCACGTCGCCCGCGACGATGCGCTCCGCGAGGCCTTCGACGACGGCCGTCTTGCCGACGCCCGGCTCGCCGATGAGCACCGGGTTGTTCTTCGTGCGGCGGCTCAGGATCTGGATGACGCGGCGGATCTCCTGATCGCGGCCGATGACCGGATCGAGCTTGCCTTCCTTCGCGCGCGCCGTCAGATCGGTCGAGTATTTCTCGAGCGCCTTGTACGAGGCTTCGGCGTCCGGGCTCGTCACCTTCGCGCCGCCGCGGATGCCGGGGATCTGCTCGCGGATCTTGTCCGCGGTCACGCCGTTCGCGTCCAGGATCTTCGCGGCGTCGTTCGGCGTCGCCTCGGCGATGCCGAGGAGCAGATGCTCGGTCGAGACGTACTCGTCGCCCATCTCCTTCATCGCGCTTTCTGCCTTCGCGATCGCGGCCGTCAGCTGGCGGCTCGCCTGCGCCTGCGTCGTCGATGAACCGGACGCGCTCGGCAATGCGACGAGCGCGTTGCGCACGGCCGCTCCGATCGTCTGGACGTTGCCGCCACACGCCTCGACGAGGCCACGCACGACGCCGTGTTCCTGACGCAGCAGCGCGTCAAGCAGGTGCAACGGCTCGACCTGCGGGTTGCCGGCCGCGGAAGCGCTCTGGATCGCGTCACCGAGCGCCTCTTGGGCCATTGTCGTAAACTTTTGTTCCATATCATCCTCCATTGCTGCACGTGGGCGCGGCCGTGCGGTCGGGCACGGTACGCGTGAGTCCACGGCTTCATTTGTCTGATATTGTCAACCGACGCTGCCCATCACATATTCCCAAAACTTGAGTTGTCTTCACTCAAGTTTCGATTATCGATGACGTCCACGCTGTCGACGAACCATTCACTGCCATTCTCACGCCGAAACGGGCGAAGGCTGCCCGCTTTCAGCGGACAGCCTTCGTTTTGTCTTTTTCCAGCGCGATGCGCTAGGCGATGCCGTCACCGACGCACAACAGTGCATCATCCACGTACGACGACATTGCGCAGGTCGCCGATGCCATCGACATGCACGACCGCCTCGTCGCCCGGCTTGAGACTCCCGGACGCGTCCGGTGTACCGGTGAGGATGACGTCGCCCGGCAGCAGCGTCGAGAAACTCGAGATGAACGCGATCTGCTCGGGAATCGAATGGATCAGGTTCGCCGTCGTGCCGCTCGCGCGCTCGACGGGTTCGCCGTTGAGCGTGAACGAAATCGCCGCGTCGCGCCAATGGAAGTCGTCGCGCGTCACGATCCACGGACCGAGCGGACACGACGTGTCGAAGCCCTTCGCGCGCGTCCACATCGGATCGGACTGCTGCAGGTCGCGCAATGTCACATCGTTGACACACGTGAACCCGAGGACGTAGTCCATCGCCTCGTCGACGCCGACATGTTTCGCGATGCGCCCGATGACGACCGCGACCTCCGGTTCGAAGTTCATATCGTCCGAGCACGCCGGATACACGATCGGATCGTCCGGACCGATGACCGACGTCGACGGTTTCATGAAGATGACCATATCCTCGGGTGCGTGACGCACCGTCGACTGTCCCTGCTCATACATGTAGTTCGCGTGCGCTTCGTAGTTCTTCGCCAACCCGTACACCTTCGACGGGATGACGGGCGACAGCAGCCGCACACCGTCCGCGTCGAGCGGAATGCGTTCCCCTGTCGGCCTCACGTTGCCGCCGAACGGGTACCCCTCAAGTACGACGAGATAGTCCTTGTCATCCGCCTCGTCAGTCTGCACAAAAGCGTACTGGGGCGTGTCATCCTTTGAAAACCGTGCAAGTCTCATACCGCACAGTGTACAACGCGCGGTGTGACGCGCGCCGCGCTCACTTGAAGTCGCGTTCGCCGAAGATCGCCGTGCCGATGCGCACGATCGTCGCACCTTCGGCGATCGCGTATTCCATATCCCCGCTCATGCCCATCGACAGGTCGTCGCAGCGCGCGGTGCCTTCGGCGTGCGAGTCGCGCACCCGGTCGCGCAATGTGCGCAGATGTGCGAAACCGCGGCGTATGGCGGCTTCGTCGTCGACGTGCGCGCCGACCGTCATGAATCCCTGCAATGCGATGCCGTCGATCTGTGCGATTTCGATCGCGAGGTCATAGGCGGCATCCGGATCGCATCCCGATTTCGACGCCTCCCCCGATTCGTTGACTTCGAGAAGCACGCCGACGTCCATGCCGCGCGCGGCCGCACGCCGTCCGATTTTGTGTGCGAGCTCAAGTGAATCGACCGATTCGATCGTATTGACGTCCGGCAGCACCTTGTTGATTTTGTTGCTTTGCAATTGGCCGATGAGATGCACCGGCAGCCGGTCGAGCGCTTCCGGGTCGTCGGTCAGGTCGGGGCTTTCGACGGTCTCGACGTCGCTCGCGCCAAGGACGATGCCGCGTTCGCCGCACGCATACCGCAGTCCGTCGATCTTCACGGTGATCTCCTGGGGCCTGTTCTCGCCGATCATATGCACGCCGGCGTCGATCGCGGCCATGATCTCGCCGACATCACGCGTCTTCGTCGCCGCGAGCAACGTGACCGTCCCCTCGTCGCGCCCGGCCTCATACTCCGCGCGCGCGATGCGGTCAAGCACACGGTGCACGCCATCGGCGATCCGCTGTGCGCGCGCATCGTCGATCGTCTCGTTCGCAAGGTCCTTGTAATCCATGTACGCTGTCATGACGTTCCCATCACTCGTTTCCCATCGCGGCAGCCATGGAACCCTTTCCTCATCGTCCCACAGGCGCGCCGTACCCATTACTGTACCGCAATTGTGCGCGGATCCCCCCGATGCCCGTGGATGTCCGCACACGTTCCCACACCATCTTCACGTCCCCACCGCGCGCGCCGCGGCTGACCGCATACTCACATCGCGAGCAGCTCGCGCACGACGTCGTCGGGCACGCGCACATCGCGGCCGCGGCGTGCGCGCACACGCCGCCAATCGAAGACCGCGAGCGCGTCGCGCACACCCATCGGTTCCGGTGTGTCGATGAGCCCAAGTGCCCATGCGCAATAGCCGATGACGGCGTCGGCGCGCACACCTTGCGCGCGCAACGCGCCGAGGTCGAGCGAACGCTCACGTTTCGCAAGACGCACACCCGTGGCGTTGTCGAGGAGTGGCAGATGCGCATAATCAGGCGTGTCCGCGGGCGCCCACCGCACCGCGCGCGCACCGCCGACGCCGTGTGCGAGCAGTCGTCCGCGCAGCCAGATCTGGAGCGCCGTCGAACGCAGCAGGTCGCGTCCGCGTACGATGTCGTCGATGTCCATGAGCAGATCGTCGAGCGTGACGACGAATTGGTACGCGTAGAGTCCGTCGGAACGACGGATGACGATGTCGCCTATGTCTCCACCGAGGTCGTACCGTTGCGCGCCGTAGACGCGGTCGGCGAACAGGACGATTCCGTCGCGCGCGTGCGCGGCGGGCACGGCGAGGCGCCACGAGTGGCGCTCGCCTGCACGCACGCGTGCGGCCGCCTCCTCGGGATCGTCATCGTGCAGACGTCTGCATGTGCCGGGATAGACGATGAACCGGTCCCCCTCCTGCGGCGCCGATGCGGCGCGTATCTCGGCGCGCGAGCAGAAGCACGGGTAGACGAGCCCCGCGTCGCGCAACACGGCGAAGACGTCGTCGTATACCGTGGTGCGCTGCGATTGGCGCACGACGTCGCCCGACCATGACAGGCCGAGCCATGCGAGGTCCTCACGGATCCATGCGTCAGCGCCGGGCATGATGCGCGGCACATCGATGTCCTCGATGCGCAGTCGCACATCCTCGCCGCGTTGGTGCGCGGAAAGCCACGCCGCGAGCATCGCGTACGCGTTGCCGAGATGCATGCGCCCCGACGGTGTCGGCGCGAACCGTCCACTCATCGCCGCCCTCCTTCGACCGTTCCTCGGATATGCACGGCGTCCGCCGCCATCACCGTGCCATCATACGGGCGCACCGTAGAACGTCGTCCACAGTTCGCTGTCGAGCGGCCACGGGTTGATCGTGCACCCGTTGAGGAACATCGATTGTTCCTGCATGAGCGGCGCCGGCTGCCCTTCGCCGCCGCACGCCTGTTCGTTGTCGATGTGCCCGAGCGCGTGCCCGACCTCGTGGTTGATGACCATCGTCCGGTACGTCGCGAGCGTGCCGCCGTGTTCGAACCAATGGTCGACGGCGCCGTCCCACCGTTTCCTGTTGATGATGACGTCGCTGCCGACACGGCAGCTGTATTCGGTCGAACAATACGTCGAATAGGTCGGCAGTTTCTCGGGCGCCGCGAGTGTGACCGTCACATCGCAGCCGCTTTCGGCTTGTGCGAACGTGACGCCCGCGCGCGGCCATCCCTTCGGATTGTTGAGGACACGGTCGACCGTGTCCGCGAACGCCGACGTGTCGCCGACGTCGCCGTTCGTCGCGATGCAGTACGTCATTTTCGTCGGCTGTTGCCCGCTGCCTTCGGCCGTTTTCTTTGCTTCGTCGTAGATGCGCGCGCGTTCGGCGTCGTCGATTGGCGCACCGAGCGCGTCGAGTTCCCGTTGGGCGGCGTCTTTCGTATCGTTTCCGTCATCGTTTGGTTCGGATGGTGCCGTCTCTTCGGCGCCGCTGTTCGCGAGCGCCATATGCAACGCCTTCGTGAAATCGATGTTGGCTGTCGCCTCCGCACTGTCCTGTGGCGCGGTGATGTGGCCGATCGAGGCGGCCGTACTCACGGCGACGCCGACGACGAGCAGTACGGCCGCGACCGCCGCGACGATGCGGCGGATGATGAAACGACGTTGCGTCGCCTTCCGTCGGCGCCGACGAGAGGTCCTGTTCATGTCCGCACTACCCATGACCGATCCGTTCGTTCGTACAACAACTGCGCGAGACCGTCCCCGCTGCACCACTCGAGCGGTGCGCGCGGCGCGAATCTGCCACCACTATAGCAACGATGTACCGGATGTGCCCGCAACCATCGGCAAGCGGCCCGTGGAAGGACCACGGGCCGCTTGTTTGAGCCATGTTCCGCGCGTGCGCGGAGGGGTTCAGATCGCGAACAGCACGTTGAAGAGCCAGCAACCGAGCATGCCGCCGAGGATCGGCGCGACGACCGGGATCCACGCCTCGTTCCAGCGCGACGAGCCCTTGTGCGGGATCGGCAGGATCTGGTGGAGCAGTCGCGGCATGAGGTCACGCGCAGGGTTGAGGCCAGGGCCGGTCGGACCGCCGAGCGAGCAGACAAGGCCCCAGACGATGAAGCCGACGACGATCGACGCGGCCGCATAGTTCGTCCTGCCCCACTGCAGTTCGAGGCAGCACAATGCGCCGAGGACGAGGAGCATCGTGCCGACGAATTCGTTGATGAAGTAGTTGCGCCGTGTCGCGTAGGCGTCGGTCGTGCAGAAGGTGCCGAGGATCGCCTCCGCGCTCTCCGTCTCCTTGTAATGCGGGTAGTAGCAGATGTAGACGATGAGCTGGCCGGCGGCCGCGCCGAGAACCTGCGCGCAGATGTACGGCAGCACCTGGTTCCATGGGAACATGCCGTTGACGGCCTGTGCGAGCGTCATCGCCGGGTTGATGTGCGCGCCGGAGACGCCGCCGAACATGAGGACCGGGAACATGACGCCGAAGCCGTAGCCCATCGCGATGTTGATCCAGCCTGCGTTGTGGCCTTTCGTGTTCTTCAGTTCGACGTTGGCGACCGCGCCGTTGCCGAAGATCATGAGTACGGCGGTTCCTACGAATTCGGCCGCCAACTTGGTGAACAATGAGTATTCCACGAGGGATGTCCTTATTTCTTATGCTCTATACTCTCTCAGGTCCCCGCGGCCTCACATGGACGCGGCGAACCCATCCAGCGTACGCCAAGGCGTGCCCCACATTGATGCATCATCTTTGCAAACCTTTGCATCCCTGATTGGCGACGACGCCGCGCAATGCCCCCATATGCGCCTCAGTAGTCGCCGTACCGCACACACCATCGTATGCAGGAAACAATCAACTCGCCGGAACGACTGCCGGTCGAGCTTCGTCATACGCCATCATATGGTCCGCGGACTGTGCCGCGCCGACGATGGTGTCATTCACTGTTGTTCGAACGCGGACGCCGTCGCGGCGTTCTCCGCTTCCGTCATGAGCCTGTCCAGGGCGACTATCGTCGATTCCCATTGGTCATGCATCGCGGTGCTCCTCCTTTCTTCATCGCTTCATCTTCATCTGACCGTGTCATCGGATGCCGTGCGCACCCGCACATATCGTATCGGGCGCCGCAAACGACACTTTTCGCTCACGGCGATGCCGATGACCGAACCACAATCGGCTCCGGGCACCGCCAGCGCAATCAGGTTCTGCAACGGCGGTCACTATACGGGAAAAGCCCCGACCAATCAAGGCCGAGGCTTCCGCTGGTGCCCCCTCAGGGATTCGAACCCTGGACACGCTGATTAAGAGTCAGCTGCTCTAACCAACTGAGCTAAAGGGGCGTTGGTTTGTGAACCGAGAGATAAATATACTCAGTTTTCGCATTCGCGCAAGCTTCGGCGTGTCGTTTTTGCACAATCCCCACATTCCAACGTTTTCGACGATGCTCCATGACCTTTTCCCCATGGATGCCCCATCATCGAATCCCCAGATCCCCACAACAACATATCGACATCTTCACAATTTCTTCACATTTCATATCCTGCGCTCCGGCGTATCCACTCGCCGCCCTTCCGCCCACGAACTTCCCCGATACGCGCGCGGCGGTGTCTCGTAGCAGACATCGGATGCCCGGTACGAGACACCGCCGCGCATGCGCAACGTGCCGTCATTCAAGGTCGACGGCGACGCAATCCTCGGCCGCGTAGCCGTTCGCGGGGCACCAGGCCGACGCGTCGTCGGCGTCAGCGAATTCCTCACCCGAAAGGATCACGTAGTAATCCGCCGCATGGCCGTGCTTCGTGTAGTTGTAGTAGTCGGACGCCCAAATGAGGATCGCATTCGGATGCTTGTAGTGCAGTTTGAGGAACTGTTCATAGATATCCGTGTATTTCCAGACCTTGCCGTTGATGTTCATGTTGTATTTCTTGCTCGACAGCTGCGTCGTGTAGTCCGAATAGAACGTATTCGCCGACGATGAGTCGTCGTCGAGCTGCCGTTTGAGCGCGAGCTGCGCGTAGCGTTCGTTGTCGACCGTATCGATCGACGCACCGCCGAGCGCACCGTCGACGTCGGCCGCCGGCTTGCCTTCCGCTTTTGCCCCGGTCTGCCAAATGACCTTCGCGTTCGTCGGGGACGTGATCTCGTCGGCGGGCTGCCAGTGCTGACGTGAATCGAACGCGATGTCGACGTGCGCTTCGCCGTCCTCGAACGTGATTGGTTGCTTCGCGAAGTCGTAGATCGCGGACGCGATGACGTCGCCATCGTCGTTCTTCACGGTGACTTTGATGTTCGGCTCCGCGTACGTGCCCGATTCACACGACTTCGCGGAGAGATCAAGCGTCGCGACGAGCGACGTGCCGTGCGCGGTCAGGTCGTCGACGTCGACGTCGGGCGTCGCCTTGCACTTCGCCGTCTTGTCCTTGTCTTTGTCGTCGTCGTTGTCGTTGTCGTTCGCATCCGCGTCGTCCGACGCATCCCCCGAATCATCTGACGCCGTCGTCTCCTGCTGCGACGCCGATGCCGACGCTGACGCCTCATCGTTCTTGTGCGTCGACTGCCACCACCAGAAGCCGATCGCCGCGAGCATGATGACGACGAGCACGATGAGGGTGATGAGGAGACCGCGGTTCGATTTAGGCGGTTTGCCGCCGTTGTCGTCTGCACCACCGCTGCTTGGCGGCGTCAGCGGGGGCGGCACGGCGCCCGTCTGCACGGTCGAGGGTGAGGCCGGCACCGTACTGGGAGCGGGGGCGTCCGCGTTCATGACACCTGCCGGGGTAATCGTCTCCTCATACATCGATGGATCGTATGTCGGCTGCCCATCCGGCACTGCATACGCAGGCAGTGGCGGCAGCGTGGATGTCTGCGTCGATGACGGAGCCGGTGGGATCGTGGGCGCCTCCTGCGGCACCGGCGCCGTCCCCGCGACGCGCGTCGCATCGGCCGCTGTTTGCGGCTGCAGTTTCGCGCCGCAATTCCCGCAGAATTCCTCGGAACCATCGATATACGCATGACATTGTGGACATTGCATCGTCGTTCGCTTCCCTTCCTCGGCCCGTCCCCTCGCATCGGATCGGTACCGTCCTCCCCGGGGCCACGCCCCGTTCCTTGCTTCGTTCGATATCAAATAATACGCATATATGCGCATCCTTCATGGGCAATGTCCGCGTCCATGATGGATGGATATACTCGAACGTGCAGATTTGTTGTATTTTCTGTCGAAAAGAGAAGGAGAATATTCCCATGCATTGTCCACAATGCGGCGCGGATGTGCCCAATGGCGCACAGTTCTGCCCGTCATGTGGGACGCCGGTGAGCCAGCAGCAGGCACAGGCCACCGTCCCCCCGCCATCCCCCGCGCCGCCTGCACCGGCGTATCCGTCAGCGTCCACCCCGGCACCGCAGCCGACGACGGCGCTCCCACCATATGCAGCACCGGCAGCGCCGGCCCCGGGCGTTGCACCGGCGATCCCACAACCCACGTCGGCGATGCCAGCGGCCCCGGCCGCTCCGACCGTGCCACCGGTTCCCGGCGCGTCGCCGGCTGCGGCCCCGGCGCCGCAGCCGGCGACGCCGAAGGCACCCGTGCAGATCACTCCGCAACAGCTCGGCGCATTCGGCACGTCCGTCGGCATCGGCATCGCCGCGACACTCGTCATGTCGCTGCTCGGCATGCTCATCGCATGGGGCTCGACGCAGTCCGCGATCAGCACCATCGGCATCGACAGCGATGAGATGGAGCTCAACTTCTTCCACCGCCTTGGCATCTTCCTCGCGAACGGTGTCGCCGGTGCGACGGCCATCACGGTCGGCGACGCCGACTCCACACTCGCGACCGGCCAGATTTCGCTGCCACTGTCCTGGATCGGCTACGCGCTTCTCATCGGATGCGCGTTCGGCGCGTTCATGATGGCACGCAAGGCCGCGGTTCGCTTCCGTTGGGTCGGCGTCGTCAGTTCGTTCGCCGTCGGCGCCGTCTCCGGACTCGTCGTGCTGCTGCTTGCGGCGATCATGCGCTACAACTATGCCGCTGATGACGGATTCTTCACGGTGTCCGGAGCGACGTTCCGCACGTTCGCGATGGCGTTCCTGCTCGCGACCGCCGGCGCGCTCATCGGCTATTTCCTTGCCGATACGACCGCCGACGAGTCGAATGTGTTCACGGCCGCATGGACGTGGGCGCATCGCGTCCGCGGTTTCCGCCGTACGATCGTCGAATCGGCGGCCTGCTATATCGTCGTGTCGACGGTCATCGCGCTCATCTTCCTGATCGTCCTCACCTCAAGGACCGGGTCCGACGCCTCGACGCCTTCGGTGTGGGCATTCCTGCCACTTGCGCTGCCCGCGGTCAGCGCGTACAGCGTCGTCCTTGGCTCGTTCGGTGCGCTGGAAATGGGGTTGGGTTCGCAAACGGTGTCACTCTCGGTGTTCGGTTCCGGATCGATGCCCGTCTACAACGAGAGCTGGATGTTGTGGATCTCATTCGTGCTGTATCTGCTGTGCGCGTGCTACGTCGCGCTTCGCGCCGCCGCGCGCAACGCCTACGACCCCTATTACGCCGATTGGAAGTACTCGTGGCAGGCACCGGTCTTCTGGCTTGCGTTCTGGCTCGCCACGCCGTATCTGTTCATGGCGTTCCAGTCGTCGGCCGCCTCCGTCTCGACCCGAATAGTTCCCGCGCTGTGGTTCTGCCTCATCGCCGCGCTGTGGTCGTTCATCATCGAGGCGCTTGGCCGTCTGCTTGGCCCCACCGTCATCCAGTCACTCCCCGGCATATGGCCCATCCTCGTCGGTGGCACCGTGCGCCCCGGCCTGCGTACGACGCGCCATGATCCGAACGAGGTCGTCGTGACGGAATCGGTCACGATGACGACACCGAACGGCACCGCGACCGGCTATGCGACCGAAGCGTTCGCCGTGCCGCAGCCCGGCATGCCCGCAGGCCCCCAGACGCCCGGCATCGCCCCGGCGGTCGCCGCACCGGCAGTGGCGGTGGCGAAGCACCCGATGTCCAAGAAGACGAAGATGTGGCTCATCATCGGCGGCGTCGCCGTCGGCCTCGTCATCGTCCTGTCGATTGTCTTCTCGGTCCTCAACTCGACGACATACAGCGCGTCAGCGACGGCGAAGCGCTACATCGCCGCGATCGAATCGGGTGACTTCGACGGCGCGAACGGCATCGCGAAGCCACAGGTCAAGCACGACCAGATGGCGCTCATGTCGAACAAGGCCGCCCCGAAGGATGGGCGCATCTCGAACGCGCAGGTCATCAAGGAGAAGGCGAACGGCAATGCGAAGACCGTCACCATCTCGTACACGATCGACGGCAAGGAGACGACGCGCGACCTCAAAATGATCAAACGCGGCAGCAAGGCGCTCGTCTTCACCGAATGGGGCGTCGCCGAGCCGATGACGACGACGATCACGGTCGCGAAGCCGAAGTCGGTCACCGCGCTCGCCGTCAACGGCGTCGAAGTCAACGAGAAGAACACGAAAAGCTCGACCGACAACACATGGTCGTTCACCGTGTATCCGGGCACCTACACCGTGTCGGCGGGCAAATCGAAGTATCTGACGTCGAAGAACGCGGAGATCATCGCGAATGGCGAGGACTCGGCGTCCAGCCAAAGCGCGACGCTCACCGTCGAAGCGACCGATGCGTTGACCGACGCGATCCAGCAGAAGGTCAACGCGAAGCTCGACGAATGCGCGAAATCGACCGATTTCTCTCCGAAAGGCTGCCCGTTCAGCGTGTACACGTACGGTGACAAGAAGAACTTCCGCAACTTCACATGGTCGATAAGCGACTATCCGGAGGTGGACGTGGACACCGACTACGGCACGTTCGAGACCGAATACGGCGAGGAAGTCAAGTACACGTACGAGGAGAAGAACTCGGACGGTTGGGAACCGGAGGACGGCGAGACGACGATGTCGTCGATGTCCGGGACCTTCAACGTCGACGGCGATAAGGTCACGATCGAACTCAACGAGAGCGACGACTGATCCGTCGATATGCGGGAAGGCCCCGCGGCCATATGGCCGCGGGGCCTTCCCCATGCTTAAGCTCAGACGGTAATCAACGGTCTGCGATGGTTCCCTCAGCGGGAACCGGTGGTCACTCGGCGACGACCTTCACGAAGAAGTTCGCCGTGATCTCCGGGTGCAGGGCGACGGTCGCCGGGAACTCACCGGTCGTCTTGATGGATTCGACGGTGATCGACTTCGGATCGACCGCGACCTTGTCGGAGAGCGCCTTCGCGATCTGCTCGTTCGAGATGCCGCCGAAGAGCTTGCCGGATTCGGAAACCTTCGCCGGAATCTCGACCGCGATGCCTTCGATGAGACCCTTGGCCTCAACGGCGCCTTCACGCGTCGCGACAGCCTTCGCGAGGCGTGCACGCTTCATCGCTTCGGCCTGCGCGGCGGCACCCTTCGACCATGCGAAGGCGAGGCCCTGCGGGATCAGGTAGTTGCGGGCGTAGCCGAGCTTGACCTCGACGATGTCGCCTGCGTGGCCCAGATTGTTGACGGACTTCTTGAGAATCACCTTGGTGGTAGCCATCTTCAATTCCTCCTCAGGACTCAGCGGCCGTTCGTGGCGTACGGCAGCAGGGCCATCTCGCGGGCGTTCTTGATCGCCTTCGCGATTTCACGCTGCTCCTGCACGGTGACGCCGGTGATACGACGGGAACGGATCTTGCCGCGATCGGAGATGAACTTGCGCAGCAGCGCGACGTCCTTGTAATCGATCTCGGTAACCTTGGCAGCCTTGAGCGGGTTCGGCTTCTTCTTGAACGGCTTCACCGGCGGCTGCGGCCTCTTGCGTGACATCTATGGTCTCCTTACAAATGAAATGATGTGATGTTGGGTATTCGCGTGCGGGCGCGGGGCGGGGATCAGAAATCGTCCTCGTCGCCGTTGCCGCCGAATTCGTTCGTGCCGAAGCTGCCGAAGCTCGAGGACGACGACTGCGAGGCTTCGCCCCACGGGTCGGTCGCCGGAGCCTGCTGCTGCGGCGCGTTCTGCTGTGCACCGTAGTTCGCGCCGCCATTGTAGGCGGCTCCGCCCTGATAGCCTCCACGGTTCGCGTTGCCGGCGGGGGCGTTGTTGTAGCCGCCCTGCTGGTTGCCGACGAATCCGGAGCTCGCCGACTGACGCTGGACCTGTGCGGTCGCACGGCGCAGCGAAGGACCGATGTCCTCGACGCGCAGTTCGACGACGGTGCGCTGCGTGCCGTCCTGCGCCTGATACGAGCGCTGTGTGAGACGGCCCTGAGCGATGACGGACATGCCCTTGGACAGTGTGTTCGCGATGTTCGACGCAAGCGAGCTGCGTGCCGAATCCCACGCCGAGCAGTTCATGAACAGCGTATCGCCGTCCTCCCACTGGTTCGTGTTCCGGTTGAACGTACGCGTCGACGAAGCGATGGTGAAGTTGACGACCGTCGAACCACTGCCGACGGTACGCAATTCCGGATCGCGGGTCAGATTGCCCGTGATCGTGATGATGGTCTCACCTGCCATGTCTTGCCTGCCTATCCTTGCGAATGCCTACAACGAGATTACTTACGGATGATCTTCGTGCGAACGATGGCTTCGTTCAGGTTCATGACACGGTCGAGCTCGTCGCTGACATGCGGCTCGCAGCTGTACGTCACGACGACGTAGTTGCCCTCGCTCTTGCCATCGATCTCGTAAGCGAGCTTGCGGCGTCCCCAGATATCGATGTTCTCGACGGAACCGCCTTCCTTGGTGACGATCTCCATGTGCTGATCAGTCAGCTTCTTCAGACCGTTCTCATCCAGTTCAGGATCGGCAATGAACATCATTTCGTACTTATGCGCAGACATCACCCACCTCCTTCGGACTTTCGGCCACGGACCTTCCGTGACAGGAGTGTGTATGCGTTGTGCCCATGACGTGCCGTCGCACGGATGCGCCTTGACGTCCCAGAGCAACTTTCACAGCATAGCCGCCAAGGGGGACACGCCCGGCGTGCATATGCGGGCGCACCGAACGTCACCCTTCGCGCGTTTCGCCGTGCGAGGCCTCGCACGCCGCCGCTTGGCCGCTTCCGCACACCGGACGGAGCCAAGCGCACATACAGCCGCGTTGGTATATTGGTCGTGCTCGAATCACGGCCATCCCACGCATGTTGAAAGGCGAACCATGTCTGCAGTTCTCGAAGGCATACCCGATAAACGTCTCGCACTCGTCACCGGCCGCGCCTACCCGGAACAGGCCGAGGAGACCGCCCATTACCTTGGCACCGAGGTACTGCCGACGACGGCCTATGACTTCGCCAACGGCGAGATGTACGTGCGCTTCGCCGAACCGGTCCGCGGCGCGGACGTCTTCATCATGCAGGCGCATACGCAGCCGATCAACAAATGGATCATGGAACAGCTCATCATGATCGACGCCGCAAAGCGCGCGTCGGCGCGGTCGATCACCGTCGTCGCGCCGTTCTTCGGCTATTCGCGCCAGGACAAGAAGCATCTGGGCCGCGAGCCGATCACGGCGAAACTCATGTTCACGTTGCTGCAGGCGGCCGGCGCCGACCGCGTCATGACGGTCGACCTGCACGCCGCCCAGGAGCAGGGCTTCTTCAACGGCCCCGTCGACCATCTGACGGCGATGCCGGTCCTGCTCGACTACATGCGCAGCCGTCTGCCGCTCGACAACACGACGATCGTCTCCCCTGACGCGGGCCGCATCAAGGTCTCCGAACAGTGGGCCGCGAAACTCGGCGGCCTGCCACTCGCGTTCATCCACAAGACACGTGACACGACACGTCCGAACCACGCGGTCGCCCACGGCATCATCGGCAATGTCGAAGGACGTGACTGCGTCGTCGTCGACGACATGATCGATACAGCGGGCACGATTTGCGAAGCCGTCCGCACACTCCACGAGCACGGCGCGAAATCGGTCACGCTCGTCGCGACGCACGGACTGCTGTCGGGACCGGCCGTCGACCGTCTGCGCGAAAGCGGCGCGAAGGAGATCGTGTTGATGGACACGGTGCCGATTCCCGAAGAAAAGCGTCTGCCGAACATGACGGTGCTCTCGGCGGCGCCGCTCCTCGCGGCCGGCATCCGTTCGGTCTTCGAGTCGCGTTCCGTCTCGAATCTGCTCAATGGACTCCCCGAGGACATGCGCACACGCAACATCTACGCGTGAGCATGTTCCATGTGGAACACGGCGGCGGTTCCCGATTCCCGGAACCGCCGCCGCCATATATCCACCCTTGTCCGCTTTTCAGCGCATCTGATCAGCCATCGGTTCAGCGAGATGACGCGAACATCGCGCACACTTGTTCGGCTGTGCCATAGGACGCCTGCGCGCCGCGGCCGGTCGCCGCATACGCGGAGACATACGACGCGATGCGCGCCGCGTCGTCGAGCGGCATGCCGGATGCGAGCGCCGCGAGCACGGTGCCCATAAACGCGTCGCCGCAGCCGGTCGTGTCGACGGCGCGCACATGCACCGACTGGATGCGTGTGACGGGCGTCTGCGCATGTGCGTCGAGCACGACGGAACCGTCGCCGCCCAACGTGACGATCGCCTGCATGAATCCGATGCCCTGCAGCCTGCGCATCGCGTCAGACCAGTCGAAACCATCCCAGTCGTCATCCTCGGGCTCGTCGACGCCGAGCAGCTGCGCGAGTTCGTGTTCGTTGACGAGCAGGATGTCGGCGTTCGCAATGAGTTCGGCGGGAAGGTCCGGGATGAACGGCGAATCGTTGACGAGCACCCGCACGCCGGCATCGTGGCACATCCTCGCGCACGCCGTGACCGTCTCAAGCGGGCTTTCGAGGCACAACCCAAGCACCGACGACGCCGTGAGCAGGTCACGCTGCGATGCGACGTAGTCGACGCTGACGTCCGCGTTCGAACCGGGCGAATAGACGATCGTGTTCTCCCCGGACGCATCGACGGTGATGACGGTCGTGCCGCTCGGGCCGGGCACCCTGCGCACACCGCCGGTATCGACGCCAGCGTCGGCGAGCTTTCCGAGCAGGAAATCGGCGTTTGTGTCGGAGCCCACCGCGCCGAACATATGCACGGTCGCGCCGAGGAGCGCGGCCGCGGCGGCCTGGTTGCCGGATTTGCCTCCGGGGAGCACTTCAAGGGGGCCGCCCGTGACCGTCTCTCCCGGCCCCGGCAGCCGTGCGGTCGTCACCGTGTAGTCGGCGTTCATCGATCCGACGACCGATACCGTGCCGTCGATGCGCGCGAGGAGATCAAGCGTCTGTGCGGTGTCCATGATGATCCTTCTTCCTTGCTTCGTTGCATACGTCGCCAAACGGGCGCCGCCCGCCGGTACGCGGGCGGCGCCCGTCCTTACTTCACGGGTTCGAGGACCTCTTCGACTTCCTCAGGTTCGTCGACGGTCTTCTCCTGCTGGGCGCTTTCGCCCGCATAGACCTTCTTGTGGAAGACGAGGAACCAGATGAGGCCGAGGGCGACGACACCCGCCGCGATGAGCAGCAGGTTCGAGTAGACCGCCGCGTGTCCCGTCGCGCCGATGAGCGAACCACCGCCGAGGGTCGTCGTGCCGAGCTGCGCGCCGAAGATCGCGATGCCGATCGACGCGGTCACATTCATGACGAGGTCGTTCATGCCGACACCACGTCCGGATTCGTCAACGGGAAGCGTATCGAGCACAGTCGAGACGACGGGGGAATACATGAGCCCGCATCCCGCATAGAAGACGCACGCGAACACGGTGAGCACCGCGAAGTTCGTGTTGATGCACAACGCGGAACCAACGAATCCGCACATCATGAAGAGCGACGCGAGCACAATCGCCGGAGTCCGTCCGATCTTGCCGACGATCCATCCGGACGTCGTGCCGAAGATGGCGGCGACGATGAACGCCCAGACGATGTACTGCGAGACGGTCGCCACATCCATGCCATAGAGCGTGCCGCCCATGCTGTTGAAGATCGGCGAGACACAATAGTTCGTGAAATAGAACAGCACGATGAGCATGATCGCCGCGAGCCAACGGGTGTTGCGGAAGAACGCGGGTGTGATGAACGGATCATCGGCCTTGTTGATGTACACGGCGAAGATCACAAAGAGCGCGGCGCACACGCCAAGCATCCACCACTTGTTGTACGAGAAGAACAGCGAGAGGAACGCGGACGCAAGACCGAAGATCGCAAAACCGATCCAATCGACGTGCTGCGAACCACCGCGGCGGTTCGGCAGCAGATGCAGCAGGAACGGCAGGAACACAATCGTGACGGAGGGGATGAGGAACAGGTACTGCCACGCGATCGACGTGAGCAGACCAGCGGCGAACACGCCGATCGCCGCCGAGATCTGGTACCCGGCCGTGAACAGGCCGAAGAAGATGACCTTGAGCTCCTTCTTGAGGTACTTCGTCGCGATGACGAGGTAGACGGATCCGGAGACCTGTTCGCCCGCGGTCTGCAGGATGCGCGCGATGATGACGGTCCACAGGTTCTTCGTGAAGAAGAAGTTCGCGATGAACCCGAACAGTGACCCGACGAACAATGTGACGAGCCCGAAGACGATGAGCTTCTTGAGCGAGACGAAATCGCCGAGCGAACCGTAGATGAAGCAGACGATGCCGAGCACGATGCTTGGCAGGCTCGTGATGAGCGCGGCCTGGTCGGGCGCGCCGACGTCTTCGCCGATGTTCGTGAACACGAGATTGAAACCTTGCAGGCACAAGGTGCCGAGGATGAACGTGATGAGCAGCAGGATGAGGGCGTGGACCGCCATCTTGTTCTGGACTTCCGGGTCCATATCGTCCTGCGTGACGACATTGTCAGTTGCAGCACTCATGATAAGTCCTTATATGTTTTTGTATGTGTATTGATATCTATAGGTATTGTCGTGGATATATATCCATATCTCCGCGACGGTCGCGGACGTTCACGCGGCGGCGCGTGCGACGTTCGTGATGCGTGTCATGAATTCGTCAAGGAAACGCGCGACGTCGACGCCGAGCGCGACGCCCATCGTCTTGTGCGGATCGTTGAGGCGTTCTTCATCGCCGATTGTGCGGCCGCGCGTCGCGCCTTCGACGTCGACCTTCATATTGATCGGATGGATCGTGACGAGCGTCGGGTCGACGGCGACACCGACGGCGAGCGGATCATGTAGTCCGCAACCGCCGAGGTGCGGCGCGGTCGTCTCGTACGCCTTGATGTAGAAATCGGTCATGTCGGCGAGGAACGTGCCCGCGGCGTTGCCGAGGTCGCGCCACGTCTGCGTCTCCTTATAGGTGAGCAGCGTCTGGAGCGTCACATCGAGGCCGATCATCGTCGCGTCCTTCGTATGGCGGAACACATAGTCGGCGGCGTCCGGGTCCTGCGAGATGTTCGCCTCGGTCCACGCGTTCACGTTGCCCGGCGCCGTGAGCGCACCGCCCATGAACACGATCCTGCCGAGTTCGTCGGCGATCTCGGGAGCCTTCCTGAACGCGGCGGCGATGTTCGTCTGCGGCCCCGTCGGCACATAGACGAGGTCGTCACCGTAGGTCTTGACGGCGTCGATGATGAAATCGACGGCCGGTTCGCTTTCCGCGTCGCGGTTCGAATCGGGGATGACGGCGTCGCCGATGCCGTTCTCGCCGTGGATGAACGCGGAGATCGGGAGCACTTCGAACGCATCCTTCGTGCTCGCATGCGGCAGTCCCCTGTACACCGGCACTTCGGGATGACCGAGCAGATCCGTGATCGCGAGCGCATTGCGCACGCCCTGCTCCATCAGCACATTGCCGTACGTGCCGGTTATGCCGATGAGTTCGATTTCAGGGCTGCCGAGTGCGTAGGAGATCGCAAGCGCATCGTCGACGCCGGTGTCGAGATCAAGAATGAGCTTCTTCATGGCCCGTCCTTCTTCCTTTTTCCTTCCCATCTCCATTGATGGGATCCTTTCCTCAATCACTGTGGTTCACTGTGATAAAACGTTTTATCACGGTGATGGTTTCATCATACGATACGACGTCAGGTTATGCCACCGGAAGAAAACATGCGCATCGCTACATCGTCACCGCCGCACCGCGACCGTCGCACCTTCGACGAGACGCGGTTCGAGGAGCGTGACCCAATCCGCACGCGCGCACTCCTTGCCCGTGCCATGCCTGCGGATGCGGCGGTAGAGGGTCTCCCAGCTGCGCACGGCGAGTTTGTGGACGTCCTGTTCGACCGTCGTCAGATTCGACAACATACCGAAACGTCTCATGATGTTGTCGTACCCGACGACCGATATATCATGCGGCACGTCGACGCCCATCTCACCAAAGCGTTCAAGTACGCCCATCGCCATCAGATCGTTGCAGCAGAACAGGCCCGTCGCGCCGAATTCGACGACGCGCGCGGCAAGGCCGTAGCCGCCATCGTAGCGGTAGTCACCACTGAGCAGCAGGATGTCGTCATCGTCAATCCCATGTCCGTGCAACACATCAACGAACCCGCAGACACGGTTGTTCGAATTCGCATCGTGCGGCTGTCCGGAAATACATACGAAACGCCTGTGCCGCGCCTCAAGGAGGCGTTTCGCCGCGAGCCGCCCACCTTGGACATTGTCAAAACCGACACCATCGCACACATGGGACGTGACGAGACGGTCGATGATTGTCACCGGACAGTGCGCGTCCGCGATCTGCACATTAAGCTCATGCGCATGGTTGTACGTTTCCAGTGAGGGAATGAGGAACATCCCATCGATGTCGCGCGCGAGATAGTTCGTCATCATCGCGCTTTCGTGCGCGCGGTTGTCGTTCGAATTCGACAGGAAGAGCGCGTATCCTGCTTCCTGGCATTCGTCCTCGAGATTGCGCGCCAACGCGGCGAAGAACATGTTCTCGATATCCGGGACGATGAGCGCGATGAGCCGCGTCTCGTTCGTGACAAGACCGCGCGCGTTCTCGTTGACGACATAGTTGAGGCGGCGCGCGATGTCACGGATGCGCTGTTGGGTGTCCTTCGCGATGCGCGACGGTTTGTTGTTGAGGACGAGCGAAACGGTCGCCGGAGATACGTCCGCCTCCTTCGCGACCTCCTTGAGCGTCACACGTCTTCCCATCATTCCCCGATTCAGATTCAGTGGCGACCGCGGCATGCCGCGACGAAAAACGGATGCTGTCATGTTCCATTGTAGGTCCCGTGTGCGTCGCGATGCGCGGGTGTGGTCTGAGGTGATGGCCGACGTTGCAATAGGCGCCAATGTCGTACGATGCCGTGGGTTGCGGTGGCGCGCGACGTTCCGGTGCCTGTCTGTGTCGTGTGGTGCCGCGATCCGCGGTGACGATGGCCGCGGGCCTGACGTCCGCGTCGTGTGGTGCCGTGGTTTGTGCGGGGGCGCGATGGTGGGATGCCGTTGGCGTCGTGTGGTGCCGTGTGGTGCCGTCGGTGGTGGGCGCGGACGCGCCGGCGTGTGGGTATGGGAAAGCCCCGGGCCACTGTCTGGTGGTGCCGGGGCTTTCGTCCACGTGTTGGTGCGGCGGCGTGCTACTCTCCCACATCCTGTCGGGTGCAGTACCATCGCCGTGCCAGGTCTTAGCTTCCGGGTTCGGAATGGGTCCGGGCGTCTCCCCTGGGCCATGGCCGCCGCAAGTCTTCAGTTCTTCGTTGTCCCCGCGTGTGGCGGGGGGTGGTTGTTTGGGGACCGGATGGTGGACGCGTGCGTGTGTTCGTGTGCGTGTCTGCTGGTGTTCGCGCAGGTTCGTGTTGATGCTTGTCTCGTGTGTGTTCCGATCGGTCGTGTGTCCCGGTCGTTGGTTCCGGCGTGGTGCCGGTGTTGGTCGTGTTCGACCGTTAGTGCCGGTCGGCTCCACCGCTCGCGCGGCTTCCACGTCCGGTCTATCGACCACATGTTCTCGTGTGGGGTCTCACACACCCTTGAGGGGTGTCAGGAATCCTTATCTTGGAGCGGGCTTCCCGCTTAGATGCTTTCAGCGGTTATCCCTCCCGAACGTAGCCAACCGGCCGTGCCGCTGGCGCGACAACCGGCATACCAGAGGTTCGTCCACCCAGGTCCTCTCGTACTATGGGCAGGCCTCCTCAGGATTCCAACGAGCGCAGAGGATAGAGACCAAACTGTCTCACGACGTTCTGAACCCAGCTCGCGTGCCGCTTTAATCGGCGAACAGCCGAACCCTTGGGACCTGCTCCAGCCCCAGGATGCGACGAGCCGACATCGAGGTGCCAAACCATCCCGTCGATATGGACTCTTGGGAATGATCAGCCTGTTATCCCCGGGGTACCTTTTATCCGTTGAGCGATGCCGCGTCCGTACGCCGGCACCGGATCACTATCTCCGACTTTCGTCCCTGCTCGATCCGTCGATCTCACAGTCAAGCCCGCTTGTGCGATTACACTCGACACCCGATTGCCAACCGGGCCGAGCGGACCTTTGAGCGCCTCCGTTACTCTTTGGGAGGCAACCGCCCCAGTTAAACTACCCGCCAGGCACTCTCCCCGACAAGGCTGACTTGTCCGGGTTAGGCATCAGATGGGGACAGAGCGGTATTTCACCTGTCGACTCCACGATGGCTGGCGCCACCGCTTCGCGGTCTCCCGCCTATGCTACACAATCCGCACCTGATGCCAATACCAAGGTATAGTAAAGGTCCCGGGGTCTTTTCGTCCTTCTGCGCTTAACGAGCATCTTTACTCGTACTGCAATTTCGCCGAGCTCCTGGTCGAGACAGCGGGGAAGTCGTTACGCCATTCGTGCAGGTCGGAACTTACCCGACAAGGAATTTCGCTACCTTAGGATGGTTATAGTTACCACCGCCGTTTACCGGGGCTTGAATTCACCACTTCGCGCGCGAGGCGCTGATGGATCCTCTTGACCTTCCGGCACCGGGCAGGCGTCAGTGCATATACGGCGACTTGCGTCTTGGCATGCACCTGTGTTTTTGGTAAACAGTCGCTACCCCCTGGCTTGTGCCACCCCCCGACGCCCCGCGGCCGCGCGGGCCCGGACGAAGGGGGGTCTCCCTTATGCCGAAGGCACGGGAGCGGTTTGCCGAGTTCCTTGACCAGGATTCGCTCGCTCGCTTCGGTATACTCTACCAGACCACCTGTGTCGGTTTGGGGTACGAGCGGTCCCGGACCTCGCGCCGAAGCTTTTCTCGGCCGACGGGATCACCGGATATCGGGCCCGAAGGGCCCCCATCATCACGCCTCGCCCCATGCTGCCCCCGGATTTGCCTGGGGGCGGGGCCGCACGCTTGACCAGGGAAAACCACCTCCCCGGCCGGCTACCCGTCCGCGTCACTCCATGCGCTCGACCCCAGACAAGCCACCCGGAACCAGCCAATCCGCCCCGTTCCCGAAGGAAAGGGACGTCATGGCGAAACCGGGTATTTCGTAAGGGGCCGTTGATCGGTCGTGGGACCGGTACGGGAATATCAACCCGTTCATCCATTCGACTACGCCTGTCGGCCTCGCCTTAGGACCCGACTCACCCAGGGACGACGAACGTGGCCCTGGAACCCTTGGTCTTCCAGCGGCAAGGATCCTCACCTTGCTCTCGCTACTCATGTCTGCATTCTCACTCCCATGAAGTCCACGGCACGGTCACCCGGCCGCTTCGACCCGTCATGGGACGCTCTCCTACCACGCAACCACAAGGTCGCGTCCGCGTCTTCGGTGGCGTGCTTGAGCCCCGCTACATTGTCGGCGCGGAACCACTAGACCAGTGAGCTGTTACGCACTCTTTCAAGGATGGCTGCTTCTGAGCCAACCTCCTGGCTGTCTATGCGACTCCACATCCTTTCCCACTTAGCACGCGCTTGGGGACCTTAGACGACGGTCTGGGCTGTCTCCCTCTCGACGACGGAGCTTATCCCCCGCCGACTCACCGCCGGCATACACGCGACAGGTATTCGGAGTTTGGTTGCTGTTGGTACCCGGTACGGGCCCGCAAGCATCCAGTAGCTCTACCCCCTGCGCGCAATCAACCGACGCTGCACCTAAATGCATTTCGGAGAGAACCAGCTATCACGGAATTTGATTGGCCTTTCACCCCTAACCCCAGGTCATCCCCTCAGTTTTCAACCTAAGTGGGTGCGGTCCTCCACGCGGTCTTACCCACGCTTCAACCTGCCCAGGGCTAGATCATCCCGCTTCGGGTCCAGGACACGCGACTGAAAACGCCTTTTAAGACTCGCTTTCGCTACGCATACGCCACACGGCTTATGCTCGCCACATGCCACTGACTCGCAGACTCATTTTTCGATAGGCACGCCGTCACCCCCCCCCAAAGGAAGGCTCCGACGGTTCGTAGGCGCACGGTTTCAGGAACTCTTTCACTCCCCTCCCGGGGTGCTTTTCACCTTTCCCTCACGGTACTCGTCCACTATCGGTCAGACAGCTATACTCAGGCTTACCCAACGGTCTGGGCGGATTCACACGGGATTCCACGAGGCCCGCGCTACTCGGGAGACGCGATCGCCAGACCATGCGCGTTCGGCTACGGGGCCATCACCCTCTACGGCCCGGTATCCAACCCGGTTCGCCTCACACACGGTTTTCTCACTGACGCCCGGCACGTCGGCACCGGGACACACGCTCCCACGACACCACGGCCGCAACCCCCGACGGGTATCACACGGCCATGGTTTAGCCATCATCCGCTTTCGCTCGCCACTACTCACGGAGTATCCTCTCCTGCAGGTACTGAGATGTTTCACTTCCCTGCGTACCCCCCGCCAACGGCGGTGCCTGCCCACAACGACAGGCGGGTTGCCCCATTCGGAAACCCTCGGATCAAAGCCATGTCGGCGGCTCCCCGAGGACTATCGCGGCCCCACGCGTCCTTCATCGGTACTGTCTGCCAAGGCATCCACCACTGCGCCCTCCACCACGGCCCACACCACCCCCAAAACAGGGGCGCGCGGCGGGCCACGACGGAACACAACGAACGACACGAACAACATCGTGTCCACTGGAACACTCGACTATCAGATCATCACACACATCAACCCCACACCCACAAGGGCACGGGGCCGACACGAAACAAACGAACGAACACCCGGGACACCCCCACAACGGGGAATGCCCCATGTTCGAAAATCGCAATACGAACAACCAACCACACCCCCACAACAAAAGGGGGGCGAGGCCGTCGCTCGCGTCCACTCTCCAGTTCTCAAACCACCACCACACCCGACCCGCACGACCGGACCCACACAGGGCCGGCGGCAGGACCGGGGCGCACCGGCGCCACAACCCCCACCCGGGGGGCGTTGGCGGTCCGGGGACCCAACAGCATGCACCACACCACACACCCCCGAAGGGATGCTCTCCTGATCTCTTCCACACCAGCAAGGGGAACCCCCGGCCACCAAGGCACGGGAAACCATTCCCCCACACGGACACCCACAACCGGGCATCCCACAAAACTCCGTAGAAAGGAGGTGATCCAGCCGCACCTTCCGGTACGGCTACCTTGTTACGACTTAGTCCCAATCACGAGCCTCACCTTAGACGGCTCCCCCCGCAAAAGCGGTTGGGCCACCGGCTTCGGGTGCTGCCCACTTTCATGACTTGACGGGCGGTGTGTACAAGGCCCGGGAACGCATTCACCGCGGCGTTGCTGATCCGCGATTACTAGCGACTCCGCCTTCACGCAGTCGGGTTGCAGACTGCGATCCGAACTGAGACCGGTTTTCAGCGATCCGCCCCACGTCACCGTGTCGCACCGCGTTGTACCGGCCATTGTAGCATGCGTGAAGCCCTGGACGTAAGGGGCATGATGATCTGACGTCATCCCCACCTTCCTCCGAGTTGACCCCGGCGGTCCCGCATGAGTTCCCGGCATAACCCGCTGGCAACATGCGGCGAGGGTTGCGCTCGTTGCGGGACTTAACCCAACATCTCACGACACGAGCTGACGAC
>Dunbar_p2__coassemble_1184_pt1 | contig 24753 bp, 12 predicted proteins | sample Dunbar_p2__metabat2_high_PE_041 | metagenome-assembled genome bin Dunbar_p2 | reverse complement strand
GCCCGCGACCTTGAAGTCCATATCGCCGAACGCGTCCTCGGCGCCGAGGATGTCGGTGAGCGTCTTGTAGATGTGCTCGCCGTCGACGTCGCCGGAGACGAGGCCCATCGCGATGCCCGCGACCGGGGCCTTGAGCGGGACGCCCGCGTCGAGGAGCGAAAGCGTGCTCGCGCACACCGAACCCATCGACGTCGAACCGTTCGAACCGATCGCCTCGGAGACCTGGCGGATCGCGTACGGGAACTCCTCACGGCTCGGCAGGACCGGGACGATCGCCTTCTCGGCGAGCGCACCGTGGCCGATCTCGCGGCGCTTCGGGGAACCGACACGGCCGGTCTCACCGGTCGAATACGGCGGCATCTCATAGTTGTGCATGTAACGCTTCGACTGCGGGCCGCTCAGCGCGTCGATCTGCTGCTCCATCTTGAGCATGTTGAGCGTCGTGACACCGAGGATCTGCGTCTCGCCACGCTGGAAGAGCGCGGAACCGTGGACGCGCGGCACAATGCCGACCTCGGCGGACAGCGTACGGATGTCGCGCAGGCCACGGCCGTCGATGCGGTAGTCCTGCGTGAGGATGCGGCGGCGGACGATCTGGCGCTGGAGCTCCTTGAACGCGTTGCCGAGCTCCTTCTCCTTCTCCATGTCGTCCATGTCGGTGAACTCGAGCGAAAGCGCGTCGCGCACCTTCTGCTTGATCTCGGCGATGCGCTCCTGGCGCGGCAGCTTCTCGGCGATCGAAAGCGCATCGTCGAGATCGGCGTGCGCGAGCTCGTCGACGCGGTTGTAGATCTCCTCGGTGTACTCCGGGAAGAGCGGGAAGTCACGTGTCTCCTTCGCAGCGAGCTTCTTGAGTTCGTTCTGGGCGTCGCACAGGACCTTGATGAACGGCTTCGCGGCTTCGAGGCCACCGGCGACGACTTCCTCGTCCGGCTTCGTCTGGCCCTCGTCGTAGATGAGGTTCCACGCGTTCTTGCCGGCGCCCGCCTCGATCATCGCGATCGCGACGTCGCCGTTCTCGATGACACGGCCCGCGACGACGATCTCGAAGACGGCGCGTTCACGTTCGCTCCAACGCGGGAACGCGACCCACTGGCCGTCGATGAGCGCGAGGCGCACACCGCCGACCGGGCCGGCGAACGGCAGGCCGGAGATGAGCGTCGACGCCGAAGCGGCGTTGAGCGCGATCATGTCGTATGAATCCTCAGGGTTGACGGCGAGGATCGTCTCGACGACCTGCACTTCGTTGCGCAGCGTGTGCGGGAAGAGCGGACGGAGCGGGCGGTCGATGATGCGGCATGCGAGGATCGCCTCGGAGCTCGGGCGGCCTTCGCGGCGGAAGAACGAGCCCGGGATCTTGCCCGCGGCGTACATCTTCTCCTCAACGTCCACGGTGAGCGGGAAGAAGTCGTAGTTCTCCTTCGGGCTGTTGCCGGCCGTCGTGGTCGACAGGACCATCGAATCGTCGTCCAGATAGGCGGCCACGGCGCCGTCCGCCTGCTGGGCGAGACGACCGGTTTCGAAGCGCACCGTGCGCTTGCCGTACGAGCCGTTGTCGATGACGGCCTCAACCGCCTTGATTTCGGGACCCTCCATAGGGTTCCTCCTTTTGTTCTGTTGTTACTGCTGTTCTACAAACATCCTCGTCAGACCACGGATGCTTCCCGTGGCCGTGATTATGGTTATTCGCGGGTGTTTCGCCCCACGCGCCCGCGATCCGCCAGCCTGACGGATCCCCCGGGCCTCTTTTCGGAACCCGGACGCTCCCGTCCGCGATTCCGCCAGTGTCTCATTGTAATACCGCCGGCTTGCGTCCATTCCTCTATGCCACCGGCTATACCGTCACCCTACCGTACCGTGACGGCCTTCGTCGCCCGCGTGTGGGCGGCATACAAAAAACCCGAGCCGGCCTTGTGCCGGACTCGGGCGGACGTTTGGATTATCGGCGCAGGCCGAGGCGCTCGATGAGCGCACGGTAGCGGTTGATGTCCACGTTCTTGAGATAGTCAAGCAGACGGCGGCGGTCACCGACCATGAGCAGCAGGCCACGACGCGAATGGTGGTCGTGCTTGTGCTCCTTGAGGTGCTCGGTCAGGTCGGCGATGCGCTTCGTCAGGAGCGCGATCTGGACCTCCGGGGATCCGGTGTCACCTTCATGGGTAGCGTACTTAGCGATGATGTCCTGCTTTTCTTCAGCCGTCAGTGCCACGGCATCCTCCTTGTTGACTGCGCGGTGCTGCCGGCCCTATGCCGGTGCGCTCTCGATCCGCGGGCGAAACACGCCAATCGACCATGGTACATGCGCCCACGGACGTGCGCGTACCGCCGCCGCCATCGTTCACCGTGGGAGTTCACTATGTGACCTTTTTGTTCGCCAAAGGGATAAGCCGGGACCGCGACCCACGGAGACGCAACAGGCGCGTTCCTACAATGTTCGCAACCGTCAGGCGTACCCGCGGCCGCCAACCCGGCGGCGCGGCGGACAATAGGAAGGAACACGAACCAATGGGCACCGTTACGAAAATCGGCATCGTCGGCATGGGACACGTGGGCGCGCACGTCGCGAACGGCCTCGTCCTGCAGGGCGTCGCGGACGAACTGTACATGACCGAGCAGTGCTCGGGCGACGAGGACCACAGCGCGAAACTCGCCGCGGAAGTACAGGACCTCGGCGATTCGCTCGCGTTCTGCCCACACAACGTCGCCCTCTACAACTGTGGGGAGGACTACGCACGGCTCGCCGACTGCGACATCATCATCAACGCGGCCGGCAAAGTCAGGCTCGCGAGCGAGGACCGCGACGGCGAGCTGTTCTACACGACCGATACGGCGAAGACCTTCATCACACCAATCGCCGACGCCGGATTCGACGGTGTCTGGATCACGATCTCGAACCCATGCGACGTCGTCGCGACCGAAATCTGGAAACTGTCAGGCATGGATCCCAAACGCGTCATCGGCACCGGCACCGCGCTCGACTCAAGCCGTCTCAAATACGCGCTCTCGCGCGCGACCGGCTACGACCAGCATTCGATAAGCGCATACATGCTCGGCGAACACGGCAACAGCATGTTCGCGGCGTGGAGCGCCGTCAACTTCGGCGGCAAACCGCTCGCGCAGCTGCGTGAGGAGCAGCCCGACCGTTTCGGTTTCGACGAGGGCGAAGTCGAACAGGAGGCGCGCCACGGCGGCTACGTGACGTACGCGGGCAAACAGTGCACGGAATTCGCGGTCGCCGACGCCGCCGTGCGCCTCGCGCGCGCCGTCATCTCGAACGAACACTACATCACCGCGTGCTCGACGCTCATGACGGGCGACTACGGCGAAGAGGGGTTCTTCACGTCGCTGCCGTGCGTCGTCGGCGCGAACGGCGTCGAGGAGGTCATGCACTTCGACCTCTCGGACAGCGAACTGCGCGAGTTCCAGGCGAGCTGTGCGCACGTCAAGGAGAACCTGTCGCGCATCGGACTGCTGTGAACTGCTGTCTGCTGTGAGCTGACCGTGGGCTGACCGCGCGTCATATGCGACGTCCGCGTTGCCGTATCGGAAACGCGGACGTCGTGCATTGTATGAACATTGTGCGGCGCGCATCACACGATCGTGAGCATCCCTCCGAACATCACGATGAGCAGCGCGACCACTTCGAACACAAACCACAGCACAAGCGACGTCCACACGTGCGTGAGCACATTGAGCGGCGAATCCTTCTTGATGATGACGAGGAGTCCGACCCAGACGACGGCGAACGCGGCGAGCGCGAGCGCAGCCGCGATGATGCCCAGATTCGCGGCGTTCGCGATGCGCGCGGAGTCGCCGTACATGACGTATGTCGAATGCCAGAAGTCGAATTTGAGGAGCGATACGCCCGACACGAATTGTTCGGCGCTCAGGAACACGATGAACGACGTGAACCAGGGAATTTTGCGACGGTCGACGATCATCATCGCGAGCGACACGAACGCGAACAACGTGACCGCCCACGCGACGAGCGCGATACCGCGCGGATCGATACGTTCGACCGCGTGCACGACCTGCGACGTGTGCCGCACCGCGAGCGTGCGCCCCGCCCAATACGGGAGCACGAGCGCCGCAAGCGCGAGCACACACCCGACCGTCCAACGCACCGGATGCGACTGGCTGCGCTCGATGTCCGCGAGTGAGACGTCCGATTCCGGAATCGTGGCTTCGGGATGCTTCGAGACGACGTTCGCCTCCATCTCCTGGCCGCTGTGCGGCTGCGTGGGCGTCGGGCGCGGCTCGGCGTCGAGCTCCGCGACCTCCCGTTCGGCGGCGTCCGCCATCGGTGACCTCCGTTCCCGCCCGCGTCCGCGACGCGCGCAGTTCCTGCCAATATGTCAGTCTCAGCATACGAACCGCGCCCTACCGTATGCGCCGGCGGCATTGTGCGTCGGTGTGCGCGTCGCGCGACCGCACACACTGCGGCACCGCACGACGCAGACACCCCCTCAGCGTCGCGCGACCTCCACTTTTCGGCACCGCACGACACAGACACCTGTTCAGAGTCGCGCGACCGCGCGGTTTGCACCACCGCGCGACGCAATCGCGCGCTCATATGCACACTCCGTGTACGATTCGGCGGCATGAGCACCACGGATACGTTGTACACGACACTCGCCGACCTCAACATCGACTACGACGAAGTCGCGCACGAGGCGGTCACGACCGTCGAGGCCGCGCAATTCGTCACAACACTCATCGGCGGCGTCGGCGTCAAGAACCTGTTCCTCACAAGCGCGCGCGGCGCATACGTTCTCGTTATGCTCGCGCAGGACGCACGCGCCGACCTGAAGGCGCTCGCGCGCATCGCGGACAGCGGACGGTTGAGTTTCGCGAACGCCGAACAGCTGCACGACGTCCTCGACCTCGAACCGGGCAGTGTGACGCCGCTCGCCGTCATCAACGATGAGGACGGCGACGTGACCGTCCTCATCGACCGTTCGCTCGAAGGCGCACGTCTGCTCATGCATCCGCTCACCAATACGAAAACGGTTGCGATCGACTACGACGACCTCATCCGTTTCCTCGACGCGACCGGCCATACGCCGACGTTGTTCTGAATATTTTCGCTATATATTATTTATATGCAATGTGCAAACTTGGATCAGTTTCATATTTATCAATAATTTCGTTATATTTTTTGATTAGTCGGACAAGCGTTGCACTTCTCGCGCTATCAGAGAAGAACCCATGTTCATGAATATTACTTGAAAGGAATGACTGCACATCCCATACCTCTAACCGATTAGCAAACCCTGCGTCGGCAGCCAAATCCCATGCCGTCTTCACTCGATCTCGAATCGTAATAATGATTGGGTGCAATCCGGAAGAAATGTTATCTTGACATTTTTCCATAAGGAGAGAGGCAGGTGCCGTAGTGCAATGAATAGCCGTATCCCCGACATTGAAGTCACCGCCACGCCCTGTAGGAGCATCTGCGACAGACGCGCCATTGATTTCAATCTCAGGAAGAATCAGCACTAACTTTGCCGCAACAAGCTGCTGCAATACTGTCCCAACATACATAGTACCAGGGTTTTCCTTCTGGCGCTGCTCTGCCTGACTCAGCAAATGTTCAAAAGCAGCATTAATAGACAATGAGCTATCGGATTCTAACGTAAGAGGCTTCCCCACAAAGAAAGCCTTTATTTGCTTAATCCAATAACGCTCAATTTCAGTAAATTGTTCTTTCGTAGGCTGAAGATCATTGATAAGTTGCGCATAGTCACGCATAAGCGCCATTGTGCCACGGCTAGTCCGCCCACCCTCCGCAGCAAGCAGGCGATTAATGCCATATTCAGACAGTATTTTCTGACAGTTATCCTTACTGATTCCTTTTACTTGACCCTCTTTTTCTGTCTTATAATTTTCTACATTAATTGGGAGCGTATCAAGAGAGAACAAACGATTCAACTGTATCGCAGCAGCCAAGGAACCCTTTGTGTTTATTCGATGAGATTCACAAAACTCATCGATAGGCTTCAAGTCCATCATATAATCCGATCACTCATTATCAATAACATCAAGAGATTGTTCAACATAAGATTTTCTTCCAATCTCTCCTCGCAGATATGGCATGAAATAATGATTACCCAGCCATTCCACAACTGGAACAGCTACAGCATCACCAAAACCAAACATTACCTGATTTGGACGCAAACCATCAATCTTGTAACGAGCAGCCCCCATAAGCGAAGCGTATTCACTGGGCGTCATCCAACGAATTGTCACGCCCTTCTCTCCAATTCGCACAATCGCTTGACGCGAAGAACCACCGCGAGCAGTTCGCAAACAGCCGGAAACGTCATCAGCGCGCACTTCCCAGACCGCCTTACCATTACGCGTCCGACGGTAAGCGGTTCTATAGGTGTCAGAACCGGTGCCACGTTGTATTACATCAATACGTCTTTTCTGAAGAGGAGATAGAGACTCAAGAAAAAACTCAACCTTTTTTTTCGGCCACCACCTAGCATCATCATCAGCCATCTTTTCGACATACATTCCCAAGCCTGTCATAAGAGGAGAAGGAGGATCAGGCAAGACGGCACGATGAGTTCGCAGAGAAGAATCAGCGAAAACATGCTGCAACCAATCAGGTCGCAACGGGGAATCAAGCTGTTCGTCATTGGGAGGGGACTGTAGACCAACAAGAAACAGCCTAGGCCTTGACTGTGGCACAAATCGTCGTGCGTCAATAGACAACACATCTACCGAATATCCCAAATCATTGAAAGCAGTCACCGCTGCAGCAAGATCTTCACCTGAATGAGACGTTGCCAGCCCATTAACATTTTCGAGCACCGCGATAGGAGGTCGATCAGACCCCAGTTCCTCGAGCAAACGAATATATTGCCAAAAAGCGCCTGATTGACTGCCATTGAGGCCGGCACGAGTCCCAGCCAGCGATAAATCAGTGCAAGGCGAGGAACCCCATGCAATTGAAGCATCCCGCGGGAGATCGTCTCCGTTAAGAGCCCCCATGTCGCCTTCAACAAGCACATGTTCAGAATCATCATCCATATCGCCGAAATGATGACGGTACATCTCGCATTTGGATGGATCGATATCGTTTGACCATTCAACTCGGAAACCGGACTCTTCCAATCCCAACCGAGCAAGACCGATACCAGCAAAAAACTCAAGCGCCTTGGGATGTTCTACACCGCTACCCTTATGCATGTCATTAATTTTCACGGTTCACATCACCTCGCTCAAACGAATATCATCTCTTCAAATGATACCTCAAATTCGAACACATGTTCGAATAGCGTGTTAAGACAAACGGCTAACCTCGTTAGAGGTCAGCCGTTTGTCAAATGGAGCGGATGACGGGAATCGAACCCGCGTAATCAGTTTGGAAGACTGAGGCTCTACCATTGAGCTACATCCGCGCATCGTCCGGAACCTCGTTCCGCACAACGTGTGCCATTATACACAACGCCCAGCCAACCGCAAATCGTGTGTGCCATCGCGCAACCTACACCGCCTATACCGCACTCCGGTACGCTTACGCGCGTCCTGGCGTACCGCTGTGCGAACCAAACACGTACTCCGGTACGCTCAGCAACACGTCAGCGTACCGCAATGCGTATTTATCACGCACAACGGCACGCTCAGATGCGCGTCAGCGTGCCGTTGTGCGACACACGCCGTACTACTGCGCGCACAATATGACGGTCGCCGACGCGATGCCGCCATCGTGTGCGATCGACACGAACCACTGCGGTTCCGGTTGTGGTTCCGCATCGCCGACAACATATCGTCCGACCGACGCGTGCAACCGCCGCTCCACATCCGCTCCGAGCACAATGCGTGGGCAGCCGTTCGCCTCAGCGAGCACTTCGATTGCCGCCCACGGTGTATCGTCGAGCGAATACGGGGGCGTCGCCGATCCGAGCGCCGCGCACCACGCTTTGACGACCGCTTCCTTCGCCGCCCATTTGCCGGCGAGGTGCACGGCTTCGCCGTCGTGTTTGAGCTCCGCGCGCATCCGTGCCTGCCGCAGTTCGCGGGCGGAGAACAGGGCGCGCATCCGCGTTCCCGGTGTGTCGAGCTGTTCGCCGAACGCGCGCACATCGACGACGTCATGTCCGATTCCCACCATCGTCATCGTCACGACCTCCTTCGATATCGATACAATCCCGCACAACGGTACGCGTACAGACGCCTGAGCGTACCGTCGCGCGAAATACACCGCACAACGGCACGTTCAGCCGCGCGCACTACCGCGCGTCGTAGACGCCGTCGGCGCCGAGGCGCGCGTCGGGGTCGAGCAGCATCGCCTTTTCGACTTCGTGCGCGTCGTAGCCGCGCCCGTCCTCGCGGAAGCGACGGTTGTCGATCGGCTCGTAGAGCGCGGCGCGCCCCATCATGCCTTCCTCGAGCCTGCGCTGTCCTGCTGCGAGGCGCGCGTTCGCACGTGCGCGCCACGCGTTGAGCGCCTCAACGCCGCACGTGTGCGCGACGGCCGCTTCGAACGCGCCCGGATGCACGATCGCCGCGAATCCGCTCACGTGGCCGAAGCCGAGCGATGTCGCGAGCGCCGCTTTCACCGTCTGCCGCGAACCGATCGCGAGTGGCGAACGCAGCCACACCATATGGTCGTCGCGTTCGAGTTTCGGATCGACGCATTCGAGTGCCGCGTTCGCCGGCACGGTGCCGGACCTGAACAGCTGGGTGATGCCGTTGACCTGGAACACGCACGCGCCGCCCTTCGCATGTCCGGTGAGCGACTTCTGCGAGATCACGAACAGTGGATTGCCGTCCGTCCTGCCGATTGCGTGCGCGAGCGTGTTGTGCAGTTCCGATTCGTTCGGATCGTTCGCGTTCGTCGAGGTGTCGTGTTTCGAGACGACGGTGATGTCGTCGGGGGTGACACCGAGCGTCGCGAGGTCGCGCACGAGCTTCGACGAACGTCCGCCCATGCCGGCCGCGAGCGCGCCGAGGCCGGGCGCCGGGATCGACGTGTGCGCGCCGTCGGCGTACGAGTGCACGAAGCCGATGACGCCCGCGACCGGCAGTCCGAGCTTGAGCGCGATGTCGCCGCGCGTGAGCAGCACGGTGCCGCCGCCCTGCGATTCGACGAAGCCGCCGCGCCTGCGGTCGTTCGCACGCGAGAAGAACCGCGGTTCGATGCCCTTGTCGAGCATCTCCTGCGAGTTCGCCGTCGCGTTCATGTTGCCGAATCCGATGACCGATTCGACGCCGATGTCGTCGATCGCGCCGGTCACGACGAAGTCGGCTTTGCCGAGCGCGATCTTGTCGGCGCCTTCCTCAAGCGAGACCGCGGCCGTCGCACATGCCGAGACCGGCTGCACCATGTTGCCGTAGCCGCCGATGTAGCTTTGCATGACGTGTGCGGCGACGACGTTCGGCAGCGCCTCCTGGAGGATGTCGGTCGGGATCTCATGGCCGAGGAAGCGGTCGAGGTACAGCTTGCGCATCGACGCCATGCCGCCGAATCCGGTGCCCTGCGTGCTCGCGACCATCGACGGGTGCACGGCCTGGAGGATCTCGGCCGGTGTGAAGCCCGCGGACAGGTACGCGTCAACGGTCGTCACGATGTTCCACAGCGCGATGTTGTCGATGTCGCCGACCATCGATGCGGGGATGCCCCACTTCGTCGGGTCGAAGCCGTCCGGGAACTGTCCGCCGACGGTGCGCGTCATCGTCGCGCGCCGCGGTACGCGGATCATCGATCCGGCGTGGCGTGTCACAGTCCATTCGCCGCTTTCGTCGTCGGGTGCGATCGTTGTGTGTTCGGCGTCCATCGTCACGTATTCGTCGGCGATCGCGCGCGTCGGCACGTTGAAGCTCACGTCGTGGTCGAGGTAGACGTCCGCTTCCTCCTCGTCGGTGCCGCCGCGGTAGTCATTGCCCATGCCCGTTTCGAACGGCCGCACGCCGGATTTGGCGACGACCTCGTCGTGGTAGCGTTCCGCGATGTCGCTTTCGGGCACGAGGTTGCCGTCCGTGTCGTACCATCCGGGCTTCGGCGAATCCGCCCAGCTGAGCAGTCCCATGTTCCACGCGAGTTCGAGCACGGCGCCTGCGGACAGGTCGACGTCGCCGTCCGCGTGGATGCCGAGTTCGGCCTCCGCGCGCGTGCGTCCCGACCCCCAGGGGCCGAGTTCGCCGATCGATACGATGACGATCTCGTCCTCCGGTTTCGCGCTCACCTGTGCCCAGTCCGCAAGGTCGACGTCCGCCTGGCGCGGCACGTGTGGCGTCGGCAGCGCCTTGATATGCGCGCCGCCGTCCGTGGCCACCTCGGTGTCCGCGTCTACGGCCGCCGCCTCGGCGTCCGCGAGCGCTTCGGCGCGCAACGCCTTGATGTCGATCGGCTGCGCGCCGAGGCCGCCCGTGAGGTCGACGTCGAGTGGCGCGACCGCGGCTTGCGCGCGTGCTTCGGCGGTCGTGAGCTTGAGTAGTTCCGCCGCGATCTCCTCGGTCGAATACGTGCGCAACCCGTGCCGTTCGACGACGTCGACGAGCGGGTCGTTGCCGCCCATGAGCCCGGTGCCGCGCACCCATCCGATCTTCGGATGCGCGAACGTCACGCGCTCGGACCATGCGCGTTCGCTGCGCGCACGGTTGACGATCGCGTCGAACGCCGATTTGACTTCGCCGTACGCGCCGTCGCCGCCGAACACGCCACGGTTCGGCGATCCGGGGAGCACGACGTGCAAGGTGTGCTGCACGTCCGTTTCGGCGCCGATCGCCGCGAATCCTGCGATCGCGCGTTCGACGCCCCACAGCATGAGGCGCGCCTGGGATTCGAACAACGCGCCCGAATCGGCGAGCGAACCGTGCACGGGTGGTGCCGCGAACGGGAAGAACAGGTCCGGTTCGTACGCCGGTTTGAGCACGGTCGTCGTCGCGCCGTTCGTCTTCTTCTGCACGTGGCCGACCCATGCGACGAGCGCGTCGACGTCCCGGTACGACGAGAGGTTCGCCGGCACGAGCCACAGGTTCGCGCCGCCGCGCGCATGCTCGCGGTATGTGCGCTGCGCCCACGCTTTCACGGATGGTTTGAAGCTGTGCGAGGTCGCGATGACGGTCGCGCCGCCTTCGAGCAATCCGTTGACGACTTGTGCGGCGATCGAGCTCGGTGCGACGCCGGTGACGACGGCGACCTGCCCGTCGTAGGCGAGTGCCGCATCGGCGGCGTCCGCGGCCGCTTCGTCGGCGATCGCCGCGTAACGTGCGGCGAGGTCGCCGTCCGTGTGCGCCGCGTACCATGCGGCCTGCGCCGCGACGGCCGCGCCGGCCGCCGTGAAGTCGCCGCTGAGCGCGTCCGTGTCGCCGTTGTAGTACGCGCGGGCGAGGTCCTCGCGTGCGGACGCCCAACGGTCGTCGAACAGGATCGCCTGGCGCGCGTCGAAGCGCGGCGAGACCTGCGCCGGCCAGTCGGAGCCGAGTTCCGCTTCGACGGCCGCCGCGATCGCGGCGTTGTCGTCTTCCTCTTCCGTGACGGCTGGTTCGTGGATGCCGAGCTGTCCGAGGACGAACCGTGCGGTCGCCGCGAGGACGCCGTCGGATCCGGTGACGGACTGTGCGTACGCGTCAAGCGCCGCCGAGTCGATGACACCGCCTGGCGCGCAGCCCGCGCTTGGCATCGCGACGTGCACGCCGTGCGCGGCGGCGACGGCCTGCACGGCCGCGTCGATCATCGCGTTCGCGGCCGCCATGTTCGAAGCCGCATCGGTGCCGAGCGTCGCGAGGTCGCCGCCGCGCGCGCTTGCGCCGTCGCGTGTGCCGAGGACGAGTTCGGCGGCCACATGGTCGGCCCATCCTTCGCCGAGCTGCCACGTTTCGGTCACACGTTTGACGATCTGCGGCAGTTTGACGCCCGCCGCGCCGAAGAGCGCGCGTGTGCGGTCGCGTACGATGTCCGCGAGGACGGGGCCGAAGGCCTTGTAGTTCGGCGCGACGTTGTCGACGAGTGCGCTGAGGTCGCGGATCGAGGCTTCCGCCGCGCCGTCGACGCTCGCGACGCCGAGTTCGGAACTGATGTCCATCAGCAGCTGGTTGCGGCGTGACGAGACGCCGTTCGTCAACGTGTCGGTCGTGTCGTTGTCGCCGATCTGCTCGGGGCGTACTTTCGCCGCGTACGCGAGGAGTGTCGTGATGCCGTCGTGGGCGCGGAACGCGATGTCGGCGACGTTCGCGCCACTGACGCCGTCCGCCGGCGCCACCGGTGCGGCGGCCGGCGCCGGTTCGGTGACGACGGTCGCGGCCGGTGCGGTGGACTGCGCGGCGGCAGGTGTTGCGGCCGTCTGCGCATCGTCCACTGATGCGTCGTCGCGTTCGGGGACGAGCGAATCCGCGTCGGTCATGTAGACACGGCCTTCGTCACGGCCGACGTTGTAGACGGCAACCTGGCGGCGGCTGAATTCCGGCAGCCTGAGCGTCTTCGACGCGAGGTTCGCGAGCGTCGGCGCGTTGCCGAGGCCGACTTCGACGACTTCCTCGACGCCAAGGCCGCCTTGTTCGGCCGTGCCGAACAGCAGCGCCTGCGTCTCGATCCACCGCACGGGCGACGCGAACTGCCACGAGAGCAGTTCGGTGAGCAGCAGACGGCCGAGCTTCTGGTCGTCCGCGGCGTACGAGTCCCACACGGCGTCGTCGGTGAGCGCGGCGGCGATGCGCTCGCTCGGCACGACGTCGAGGATCTTCCGCGCGAACTCTTTCGTCATTTCGAACGGCGCGGCGACGAGGTTCGGGATGTAGAGCCTCTCAAGCGAACCGCGGTAGTCGATCTCGGCGGGCAGCAACGCGTCGAGCTTGTCGCGGAACTCGGGCACGCCCTTGCGCAGCAATGTCGAATGGAACGGCACGTCGATGCCGGGCACGAGCATGAACGCCGGTTTGCCGCCATATTCGGCGACACGGCGCGCCGCGTCCGCCTTGAGCGCCTTGAGGCCCGCGACCGTGCCGGCGACCGCGTACTGCTGTCCGGCGAGGTTGTAGTTGACGATTTCGAGGAACTCGCCGCTCGCCTGCGCGACCGATGCCACATAGTCGCGCACATGCGCGTCGTCGACGCCGAACTGGTTCGGACGCAGGGCACCCATGCGGTAGTTCGAACGGCCCTGCGCGTCGCGGTCGATGAGGTGGTGCATCGTCGAGCCGCGGTGGAACACAAGCTCAAGGACCGTCTCCAGCGGGATGACATGCGCGAACGAGCTGAGCGCGTTGTATTCGCCGAGCGAATGGCCGGCGAAATACGACGGGCGGATGTCGGCGCCCGCCTCGTGCATGCGCGCGGTCTGCGCGAACGCGACGGTCGCGAGCGCGACCTGCGTGAACTGCGTGAGGTTGAGCAGGCCTTCCGGATGGCGGTACGTGACGCCGTTCGCCGTGAGTTCCTTCGGATTGTCGCGCACGACGGCGAGGATCGAGAACCCGAGGCGCTCGCGCGTGAGCTTGTCCGCACGTTCCCACACGTCGCGCGCGGCGGGCGACTGCGCGCGCTCGTCGAGGACCATGCCCTGCTGTTGGATGCCCTGGCCCGGATAGACGAATGCGCTTATCGGTGCGCGCGTGATCGCTGTTGCACGTGAAACAAGTTCGCCGCCGATCCTGCATGTCACTTCGAGGACGAGCCCGGCATGCGCGACGCGTCCGACGCGTTCGACCGTGATCTCCACATCGTCGTCGAGCTGCACCATGCCGTACATGTTGTACGTCCATCCGGCGATCTCGTAGTGCGCGCCATCGTTGTCAAGCGCCTGCACGGCGTGCTGCGCAGTCGCCGAAAGCCACATGCCGTGCACGAGCGGTTGCGCGAGGCCGCTTATCGCGGCGCCGCGGCGCGACGTGTGGATCGGGTTGAAATCACCCGATGTGCGCGCGAACGCCGTCATGTCATGCGGCGCGCGCACGGTCACACGGCGCAGCATGCGGCGCGGCGTCTCACGGATGTCCTCAACAAGTCCGCCATAGTCCGGCGCGGGCGTCGGCAGGTCGTCGCTGTACGCGCGGCCGCGGATTGCGAAGCGTTCGGTCTCACGCGCGACGAGCGTGCCATCGGCGAGATGGTGTTCGACATGGATCGTCACGACGCGGCCGGACGCGGATTCCGCATACTGTTCGGCCCATCCGTACAGCGTGATCTGTTCGCCGGTGTGCTCGAGCAGTTCGTCCTCGGTCATCTCGAGTTCGATGAGATGGTCGAGATGCACGGCGTTGAGCAGGCCCTCGATGACCGGGTAGCCGTCCACCATGACCGAGCCGAGCGCCGCGTAGATCGTCGGCCATGCTGGGCCGACGAGCGCGTCGGGCGCGATCGGCGCCGGCGCAAGGTCACGTGGCAGCGCGCCGCCGGTCGCGGCCTCATGGTCATACCCGAGGTTGGCCGACAGCGTATACGCGGAGCGGGCCACGCCGAACGGGAACTCCTGCGTGTCATCGGCGGGCTTCACCGCAGGCATCGCGTCGAGCACATCGCCGGTGATCGCCGTGTTGCCGATGCCCGCCGTGTCGGCGAGCATGCGGTAGACGTGCTCCGGGAGGCGCTCGCGGTCGACGACCGGGATCGTGCCGGTCGCGTCGAGCGCGACGTTGAGCGGGATGACGATGTCGCGCACGGCGTGCTTGCCGAGGCCGCCGTCCGGGTCGCCGTCCCAGAACGTGTCAAGGTGGATGTCGAGGTCGAATTGTTCGACGCCCGCTTCGTCGTCACGTCCGAGGTACGTCAGTTCGTAGATGTCGTCGCCGTGCGCGGTGCCATATGCCGGGTTCGCCGTCTGGTGGCCGATCCACGAGATATGGCGGCTTGCGCGGATGAACGCCTCGGCGTCGGCAGCGCCGTCGAGTGCCGCGAAGCGTTCGTGGGCCGCGTCGTCGGTGGTGTTCGCGGCGACGCGCGCCGTCATCGCGTCGTTGAAGCGGCCGAGGATGTCGGCGACCGGTTCGTCGACCGTCGTGATGCCGGCGACCGAGATCGGCCCCGGGATGATGCGCACCGAATCGGCCGAATACCGCGCGTCTTCGGACTGCCACAGCTGGTCCTGTCCCCACCAGCGCAGCAGGTCGTTGTCGATCGCGGGCACGAACGGCATCGGCTTCGGGTATTCGCGCACAAGTTCGATGAACCACGCTTCGTCGCTCGGCACGACGTTGAGCTCCGCAATCTGCGGATAGCGCGCCTTGAGCGCGTCGAGGGCGGCGAACGGGTCGCCCTCGACGTCCTCGCGTACGGCGAACATCGGCGTGAACGCGCCGTGCTCGAGGTCGATGACGCGCGCTTCGACGCGCTGCAGTAGGTGCAGGTAGCGGTCGGCGTATGTGCCGTCCGCCCACGGGAACGAGAGTTCGGCGAAACGCCGTGCCCAATCCTCGTACGTCATCGTCTTGAGGTCGCCGAAATACGGTTTCGCGGTCGCGTTGAGCGCGTCGATGATCTCATCGCGGCGCGCTTCGAGTTCCTCGGGGTGTTTCATGACGCGCACAAGGAGTCGTCCGCAGCGTGCGGACGCGTTCTCGAGTTCGTAGATGTCCGCGTGCAGATGGCTCAGTCCACTCGTCACGCCACCGACGGCCTTGCCGCTCGGCACCCATTGTTCGCCGAGTGGCGCGAAGACGTCGCCGTCCGCGCCGTCCGCGTCGGTTATGCCGGGTGTTTCGACGAGGAGACGCTTGACTTCGGGGGACGTGTGCGCTTCCTTCGCCGTCATGACGGCGGTGCCGACGAGGACGCCGTCGACGGGCATCGCCGGGCGCCCGTGGCGCTCCGCCCACACACCGCTCATGTAGTCTGCCGCGCGTTCGGGTGTGCCGATGCCGCCGCCGACGACGAGGACGAGGTTCGACTGTCCGCGTACCTGGGCATACGTCGCGAGGAGCAGGTCGTCGAGTGATTCCCAGCTGTGGTGGCCACCCGCGGAGCCGCCTTCGACCTGTACGATGACGTCCGCCGGTGCGACGGCCTGCGCGATGCGCACGACCTGCCGGATCTGCTCGACTGTGCCGGGCTTGAAGCACACGTACGGGAAACCGTCCGCGTTGAGTTCGTGGATGAGCGCGACCGCTTCGTCGAGTTCGGGGATGCCCGCGGAGACGACGACGCCGTCGATCGGCGCGCCCGACGCGCGGTGCTTCGGCACGATGCGCGACGTGCCGAACTGCAGGTTCCACAGGTACCGGTCCATGAACATCGCGTTGAATTCGACGGTGCGCCCCTCGTCGAGCAGGTCGGCAAGCTTGCGCATATGACGGTCGAAGACCTCGGCCGTCACCTGGCCGCCGCCCGCAAGCTCGGCCCAGTATCCGGCGTTCGCGGCCGCGGCGACGATCTCCGGGTCGACGGTCGTCGGCGTCATGCCGGCGAGCAGCACGGGCGGCTTGCCGGTAAGGCGCGTGAACGCCGTCTCGACGCGCTCGCCGTGCGGAGTCTGGATGAGGCGCGGCGCGTACGCCGACCAATCCTGTACGCGCGCCGGTTCGTCGATGCGTGTCGCGAGCGCGGCGCGGTCCTCGACGGCCGCCGCTTCGATGACGCCGACGCCGGTGCCTTCCGCGACGGCCGTGAACAGTTTCGTGAGCGTCGTGCCGGGTCCCAAGTCGACCGCCCACAGTGTGCGCGGGTCGTGCGCTCTGAGCAGATCGGCGACTTCGCCGCTCCAGTCGACCTGGTTGACGAGCACTTCGCTTGCGAGCGCACGCGCGAGGTCCGTGTCGATGCCGCAAGCGTCCGCCCATGCGGTGCACTGTTCGACGGCCTGCGCCATGAGCGGGCTGTGGAACGGGAGCGTGACCTCAAGGTATTCAAGGACCGGGTCGAAGACGTTGCCGCCACGCACTTTGTCGGCGCGCAGCTGCGCCTGCCGCTTGTGTTCCTTCGCCGCCTGCACGGCGAACGACGCGAGGTCCTGCGGGTGTCCGGACAGTACGACATGGTTCGGGGAGTTGACGACGGCGACGGCGATCGGCCCGCGCGCATCGTCGACGCGCGCGATGAGCTCGTCGGCCTGCGCCGGCAGCATGCCTTTCACGGAAAGCATCGGCGTCGCGTCGCCGTATTGGCGCACGATGCCGTGCGCGCGCGCCTCGCGTGTGCCGGCAGCACCAATCAACGCGGCGATCGCGAGGATCTCGTCGATCCGGGGCTGCGCCGCGTCGATCGATCCGGCGTCGCGGATTGCCTGCGCCATATGCACGCCGAGGATGCCTTGTGAATGTCCGAGGAGCGCGACCGGTTCCGCGTCGGCAAGTGTGTAGCCGAGCTGTTCGAGGTCGAGCAGCGCGCCGAGTTGCGCGAGCGCGATGCCTTCGATGCTCACCGTCGCGTCGGCGGCCGCGCCGAGCGCGACCTGGTTCGTCTCGAAGCCGAAGAGGTCGGTGTCACGCCCCGTCGTTGCGAGCAGCTCGGCGGAGACGGGGGTGAGGAGGTCGTGTGCGCGGCGTTCGGCGGCGGTGAGGCGTTCGGCGACCGCCGGTTCGTCCATCAACGCGCGCACGGCGGCGGTCCACGGTGTGGACTGTCCCGCGAACATCAGCGCGTGGGGTTCGTTCATCAGTCGTTGCACGAATAATGCGTTGCTCATCTTCTCGTGTGTTCCTTTGGTTGTGTGATTGGTGAGTCGTCGTGGTGATTTGGTTGCGATTGGTGATTGGCTGCGATTGGTTGGCGGCCGGTGGGTCGCGCTCAGCCAAGCCGTCCGTCTAGAGCGGTTGGTTGCCGTGGTGTTTCGCGACGCGCCGCGTGCGGCGTTTGCTTGCGAGGAGCTTGAGCGCCTCGACGAGCGTGTCGCGTGTCTGTTCTGGGTCGATCATCGCGTCGATCTGCCCGGTTTCCATCGACAGGTTTGCGTTGACGGTCGTGCGTTCGTATTCGGCCGCGTATCTCGCGCGTACGGCGTCGACGTCCTGTCCCGCGTCCTTCGCGCGTTGCAGGTCCTTGCGGTGGATGATGTTGACCGCGCCCGTCGCGCCGAGCACGGCGATCTGCGCCGCCGGCCACGCGTAGTTGAGGTCCGCGCCGATCGATTTCGACCCCATGACGATGTACGCGCCGCCGTAGGCTTTGCGCAGCACGACCGTGACGAGCGGCACCTGCGCGTTCGCATACGCGTAGATGACCTTCGCGCCGCGGCGGATGATGCCCGCGTGCTCCTGTTGCGCGCCCGGTTTGTACCCGGGTGTGTCGACGAGTGTGACGACGGGCAGGTTGAACGCGTCGCACAGCCGCACGAAGCGCGCGATCTTCTCCGACGAGTCGACGTCGAGGCCGCCTGCGTCGACGTTCGGCTGGTTCGCGACGACGCCGACCGGATGCCCGTCGATGCATGCGAAACCGACGACCGCGGACTGCGCGAACAGTTCGTGGACCTGTACGAATTCGCCGTAGTCGACGATGCAGCGGATGACGTCGAGCACATCGTAGGGTTGGCGGTCGTTGTCGGGGACGATTGAGGTGAGGCGCCGCGCGACCTCGTGGTCAGCGCGCGTCGCCATGTACGCGTACGTCGGCGGTTGCGCGTCCGCATGGGACGGCAGATACGCGAGCACGGTGCGCGCGTAGTCGATCGCGTCCGCCTCGTCGGCGCCGAGGTAGTGCGCGACGCCCGACGTCGTACTGTGCACGACGCCGCCGCCGAGGTCGTCCATGCTGATCGATTCGCCGGTCGCCGCTTTGATGACGTCCGGTCCCGTCACGAACATGTTCGAGTTCTCACGCGTCATGATGATGATGTCGGTGAGCGCCGGACAGTAGACGGCACCGCCCGCGCACGGCCCGAGGATGAGTGAGATCTGCGGCACGTAGCCGCTCGCGTCGCACGTCCTGCGGAAGATGCGCCCGTATTGCGTGAGCGCGGCGACGCCTTCCTGGATGCGTGCGCCACCCGAATCGATCAATGCGATGATCGGGATGCGCAACGCGAGCGCCTGGTCCATCAGTTGGCAGATCTTGCGTCCTTCGGCCGCGCCGAGCGTGCCGCCGCGCACTGAGAAGTCCTGTGCGTAGACGGCGACGCGGCGCCCGTAGACATCGCCGAATCCGGTGATGACGGCCGCGCCCGCGCGTCCCGCATTGATGTCGCCGCCGCTGAACCGTCCGATTTCCTCGAATGTGCCGGTGTCGAGGAGCAGGTCGAGGCGTTCGCGCGCCGTGAGTTTGCCTTTCACATGCTGCCGGTCGCGCGCGTGCGCTTCCGCGTCGCGCGCGAGCTGCGCCGCTTTGAGCACGGCGGGGCGAATCGGCTGCCGTTCGCCGTCCGCGTCGCCCGCATCCGTGTGCGCGGCCGCTTTGACGGCGTCGTCGAGTGTGCCGTCGGCGACGAGCGCCTGCAATGTCGGCGATTCGGTGATGTCGCTCATGCCTGCTCCCCCTTGTGTTCCGCATCATGTGCGCCATGTGCATCGTGTGCGTCGTCGTAGCGCGCCGCGCCTTCGACGTCGATCGTCAGCAGTGTCTGCCCCGCGTCGACGGACGTCGCGGGTGACGCCGCGATGTCGCGTACGGTGCCGTTGACGGGCGCGTACACATAGTTCTCCATCTTCATCGATTCAAGTACGACGAGCAGGTCGCCTTTGCCCACCGTCTGTCCGGTCGTCACGTTGATTCTTGTGACGATCGCCTGCATCGGCGACGAGATGACACCCGAACGTTCGTCACGTGCTGGTTTGCGTTCGACATGGTGCATGCCCTGCCCGCGCAGCGGCTGCGTCGGGCGTTCGGCACCGCGTGCGCGCGCGCCGCCCGTGAGCGTCGCGACGACGTCGCTCGGCACGGTGAGCACGACGCGTCTGTTGTTCATCTCGATGACGATCTCCTCGCTCGGCGCGCGCGTGTCGTCGACGGCCGCGCTGAGTGACGCCGGCTGCCCCGCGCGTGTCGAATCCGGTTCACGGTTGAGATACTTGCGTTCAAGCCACTTCGTGCTCACGGCGAACTCGGCACCGTGTTCGGTGGTGAACTCGTCGTCGGAGAAGATCGTCTTGTATAGGTCGACAGGTGTCGGCACCCCCTCGATCTCGATTTCGTCGAGTGCGCGGCGCACGCGCGCGACGGCCGTCGCACGGTCGTGCGCGGTCACGATGAGCTTGCCCATCATCGAATCGAATTTCGGGGAGATCGTGTCGCCTTCGAGCACACCCGAATCGACACGGATGCCCGGTCCGCTCGGCCAACGCACCGTTTCGAGCGTGCCCGACGACGGCGTCAGGTTCGATTTCGGATCCTCACTCGTGATGCGCAGTTCGAAACTGTGGCCGCGCGCCGCCGGTGCGGGCGTGAGCGCGCGCCCCGCGGCGATGTTCAGTTGTTCGCGGACAAGGTCGACACCGCTCACCTCCTCGCTCACCGTGTGCTCGACCTGCAGACGCGGATTGACCTCAAGGAAATACGCCTTGCCCGAAGGGGTCACCATGAACTCGCACGTGCCAAGCCCCACATAGCCGACCGCTTCGAACAGGCGGCGCGAATAGCGGTGCAACTGGTCGAGCACATCCTCGGACAGGAACGGCGCGGGCGCCTCCTCGACGAGTTTCTGGTTGCGGCGTTGGACCGAGCAGTCACGCGTCGAATACACGGTGAAATCACCATGCATGTCGCGGCCGCACTGCGTCTCGACGTGGCGTCCGTTGTCGATGAACCGTTCGACGAAATACTCGTCAAGGTCACCGCCCTGCGCGGCGTTGTGGTTGAGGTAGAAGCCGCGCAGCTCGTCGTCGGTGCGCACAAGCGTGATGCCGCGGCCGCCGCCGCCATCGGTGCGCTTGAGCATAAGCGGATAGCCGTGCGTATGCGCGAAGTCCAGCAATGTGCGCATGTCCGTGACCGCGTGCGAAATGCCCGGCACAGGCGGCACCTTCGCCTTCTCGGCGACCTGGCGGGCGCTGATCTTGTCACCGAGCGCGTCAAGCGCACGCGGCGACGGGCCGATCCAGACGGCTCCTTCGTCAAGCACCTTGCGCGCGAACGAACTGACCTCGGACAGGAACCCATAGCCCGGATGGACGGCGTTCGCGCCCGAACGGCGCAAAATCGAAATGAGGAGGTCCTCGTTGAGATACGTGTCCGCATACGTGTCCCCGGACAGCAGGAACGCCTCGTCGGCCATGCGCACATACTGGCAGTGGCGGTCCTGCTCCGCGTAGACGACGACCGTCGGCACACCCATCTCACGCGCCGTGCGCACGACGCGCAGCGCGATCTCGCCGCGGTTCGCGACGAGCAGCTTCATGCCGGCGGTGGCGGGGGATGCGGTTGCATCGGCCGAATCGGATATGGGAGGTGCGGCCGCCGCGGATGGCGCGGACGACACGGCTGGCGGTCGTGAATTGGGGTCTTCGTCAAGCATGCGTTTCAGCATTCTCTGTTTCGCGCGGCGGCGACACTTGCGTTTGCACAAGAATCGGCACCGACTTTTGTCCACGTCCACAAACCGCACCGTAACCAATGTCCCGTAACGTGGTCGGCGAACGTGGCGGCGTGCAGGCGGCGGACGGCGCGCGGGTGGCTGTAACCGGCGGCGGCAGCGCAGCACGCAGCCATTTGCCACGTGCACATGGCCCAAGTCGGCGGCAGCACCGCAGCATGCAGCCATCCGCGGCGTCGATACGGCTGTAATCGGCGGCGGCAGCGCGAGGTGCGGCCGTCTGCGCCGCGGCGCGGCCGTTGGCGCGCTGCGGTCGCGCGACGCCACCATCACCTACCCACACCTACCCATTGCCTACCGGCCGCATATGGCGACCCTTGAATCTGGAAGGACACAGCACGATGAAATCGGCAATGAATCCCAACAACAGTCTCACTATTTGGACACACAACGTCACGATTCGGCGTGTCGTCGGCGGCGTTCTGCCGGTCGCGCTCACGGCGGGCGCGCTGTGGGCGGCGGCTGCAATCGGCCGCATCGCGATTCCCGGCACACCAGTGCCGATCACACTGCAGACACTCGTGCTGATGATCGCCGCGGTGATGCTCGACTGGAAGCGCGTCACGAGCGCCGTCACGCTGTATCTGACGATGGGGATGTGCGGGATGCCGGTCTTCTCGGGCGGTGTGTCGACGGCCGCGCTCGTCGGGCCGACGTGCGGATTCCTCTACGCGTTCCTCCCCGCGGGCGTCGTCACCGCGACGCTCGCCGCCGCACTCACGCGCGGCGTGCGCGGTGTGTGCGGCGGACGTGGCGTGCACGGTGTGCACTCAGACGGCATGCGTGCGGACAGCGCGCAACTGCATGCATCGGTTGAGCCGGACAATCGCGCGCGTAGAGGATGTGCGGGCGGTGTGCTGACATCGGCGCTCATGTTCGCGGCACATCTCATCGCGTGTGTGCTTGGCTGCGTGCTGCTGCAGGACTGTGTCGGCGTGCTCGTGCAGGCCGCGATGACGAAGGTCCCGCTCGACGCGCTCGCGACCGCATCGGCCGCGTTCATCCCCGGCGACCTGCTGAAAGCCGCGCTAGCTGCGTCGCTCGCCACCCCGATCGCGCTCACCCATATGCGCTGACACATCAGGCAGATACCGGCGGTCGATGGCGGCAGTAGGTAGTAGGTAGCGGACGGCTGCAGCCGCCACAGATGCGGGCGGTTGGCGGCTGTGGCTGTCCCACTGGCGCAGAGGAGGCTGGTGCGGACGCTGCAGTGGGGCGATAGCGGCGCGCCTGCGCAGGCACCGTGCATGCGGGCACACGTACTCCCGCGCGGCATTGCTCGCCTGCTGCATCCCGTTCTGCAGAACCTGACTGCAAAATCGGACGCAACCGCCCCGCTTCGCGTCCCAATCCGCAGACAGTGCCAACCAAACGGGACGCAGGGGCCACACCTCTACACATGCACATCTGCACCGTTCTATGGCTCCGCCCTACTGCTCCACCGGCAGTACGCCCACATCTGCGGTGTGCACGATCTTCTCCTCGCCGCCGTCGGTCGTCATCAGCAGCGACGCATCGCCGTTGATACCGCGTGCGATGCCGTATTCCGTCTCGCCACTCGCGTAATGCACAACTATCGGATGCCCGATCGTCCACGTTTCCTGCATGAGCCGGCGCCACAGATGGTCCGCGGCATCTTTCGGATTTTCCCCGAAGACCCACAGCCGCTCCTGGATATGGCGCGCGGTGCGCGACGCGATGAGGTCCATGACCGCCGCCGTCGACGGACGCTCCCCCCTATGCTCCGGACGCGTGATGAGCTGCCATGACGTCGATTGTTCGGTCGGCATTTCGCTGAGCGGTACGTCGATATTGAGGCCGACACCGTAGATGATCGCGACGATGTCCGGGTCGGGCACGTGCACGACCTGCGCGAGGATGCCGCCAAGTTTGCGCCCGTGGTACACGATGTCGTTCGGCCATTTGAGCATGACGTCGTCGCGCGTGTCGTCGATATTCGACGGGTCGCGCACAAGTTCCATATCCGTTTCGCTGAGTGTTTCACGCAGCCCGTCGAGCACAGCGAGCCCCGCGATGATCTGCAGCCACCCGTTGAGTTGCGGATTCTGCGCGACCGTTTTCCCGACAGCTGACACGAACGACATCGTGAACGACTTATCCTGCACGCTGAACCACGTATGGTCGAGGCGTCCGCGTCCCGCTGTCTGTTCGCGTGCGGCGACAATCGTCATACCGTTGCGATTCCAACGTCCGCTCGTGATGTACTGTTCCGCGACCGTATTCGTCGATCCGACTTCCTGCAACGACACGACGTTCGCAACCACTCGCGTGAGCGGAAGGTCGCCGTTGATGACGTTGTCATCACGGAACGGATCGACTCGTGCCGCGTTCGCTTGCGGCGCTGCATCCTGCTGCTGCGCGGCGTTCGCGGGCTGCGTGTCCGCAGTGCCCACATTTCCGATACCGTTCCCGTTGGTGTCCGCCATCAGACCCTCCTCACCGTTGTTGACCGCCCGACGCGACGCTTCCTCCTCCATCATGCACCCGTGTGTCGAATTACACCGATGCGGCTGCGAGCGAACACCTTCGCCGCTGGTGCCCCGCATATCGGCGGGACGTGACTCGCGAGCGCCGCATGTGCCCCGCGAGCGCCGTCCGTTCCGTCCCGATTTGCCGCGCGCACCTGCACTTCCACCCGCAAACCCGTCCGTTTCCGTCCCGTTCCGTAGGTCCGACCGCCCATCCCACCCGCAAACCCGTCCGTTTCCGTCCCGAACAGCAGACCGCGCCTACATATCACACCGCCATTCGGCCGCCGATTGTACAATCGCCACTATGGCACGTGAGCATTCCAGTGATTCCCGCACCTCAGCAACGACGCCGATTTCCAAGGCCGACGCGTCCGACGTGCACGCCGCATCTGGCGCATCCGCCGCCGCAACCACATCCGCGACCAAGGGCACAGCCACATCCGCATCCGCGAATACCGCAGCCGCTCCCACCTCTGCCATCGCGAACACAACCGCCGACACTTCCGCAACCGCAACCCGAACGACCACCGCCTTCCACACATCGCGCCCGACGTTCGCCCACCGCTGCGGTACGTTCTTCCGTTGGCTTATCGTGACGCTCGCGTGCGTGTGGATTTCGTGGTGCACCGCAATCGGCCCGATCATGCGTTCCGACGCCGGACTCGCCGCGTTCGGTTGGACGAACGCCCTGCTGTTCGTCATCATGTTCACGTGCACGTTCGGTTTCGTGCTGCTGCTTGTATACACCGCCCACCGTCGCGAGGGCATGTTCCGCCCGCACAATCTCACACACATCCATCCAATCCACCCGATTTCCACCTCCCCCACTTTCACGACCGCACCCATCCCCCCAACAC
>Dunbar_p2__coassemble_1167_pt1 | contig 25386 bp, 19 predicted proteins | sample Dunbar_p2__metabat2_high_PE_041 | metagenome-assembled genome bin Dunbar_p2 | reverse complement strand
ATGCCGCCCTTCGTCTCGATGCCGAGCGAAAGCGGGGTCACGTCGATGAGCAGGACGTCCTTGCGGTCGCCCTTGATGACGCCGGACTGCACGGCCGCGCCGATTGCGACGACCTCATCCGGGTTGACCGACTGGTTCGGTTCCTTGCCACCATCGAGTTCCTTGACGAGATCCTTGACGGCCGGCATACGCGTCGAGCCACCGACGAGCACGACATGGTCGATCTGCGAGACGGAGATGCCGGCGTCCGCGAGCACGTTGTTGAACGGCGTGCGGCAGCGGTCGAGCAGGTCCTTCGTCATTTCCTCGAAGTGGGCGCGCGTGAGCGTCTCGTCGAGGTGGACAGGCGTGCCGTCAGGGGTCATCGCGAGGTACTGCATGTTGATTGTCGTCGACATCGACGAAGACAGTTCCTTCTTCGCCTGCTCAGCGGCTTCCTTGAGGCGCTGGAGCGCGATCTTGTCCTTGCTCAGGTCGACGCCGTACTTGTCCTTGACGCCCTTGACGAGCCAGTCGATGATGCGCTGGTCCCAATCGTCGCCACCGAGGTGGTTGTCGCCCGAGGTCGCCTGGACCTGGATCGTCGAGAAGCCGTCCTCATCCTTGCCGATCTCGAGGAGCGAGACATCGAAGGTGCCGCCGCCGAGGTCGAAGACGAGGATGCGTTCGTCTTCCTTGCCCTTCTCAAGGCCGTACGCGAGCGCGGCCGCGGTCGGCTCGTTGATGATGCGCAGGACGTTGAGGCCCGCGATCGTGCCGGCGTCCTTCGTCGCCTGACGCTGCGCGTCGTTGAAGTACGCCGGGCATGTGATGACCGCGTCGGTCACCGGCTCGCCAAGGTAGGCTTCGGCGTCGCGCTTGAGCTTCATCAGGATCTGCGCGGAGATCTCCTGCGGGGTCCACTTCTTGCCGTCGATGTCGACGGTCCAATCGGTGCCCATGTGGCGCTTGACGGAGCTGATCGTGCGGTCGACGTTCGTGACCGCCTGACGCTTCGCGACCTCGCCGACGAGAATCTCGCCCGACTTGCTGAATGCGACGACCGACGGGGTCGTGCGTGCGCCTTCCGCGTTCACGATGACGGTCGGTTCGCCGCCTTCGAGCGTCGCGATGCACGAATTGGTGGTACCCAGATCAATACCTACTGCGCGTCCCATACTTGTTCTCCTTTGTTAGGTTCGCTACTTGTTACGTTCTTGCTCGAGTTCCGTCCGGTTGCGGTCGCCATTGCCGACCGTCCTTCTTGAACCATCCAAAACTTGAGCCTACATCACTCAACTATTTCCTGTCAACTGTTATTCCCACTGCGGAAGATTTTTCTCAAGTTTTCCCACATCCCTTGAAAATCCAGAATTCCGGGACGATTCCAGCATTCCGCAACCCTCACCCCAGCCAATCCCCAGCTTCCTCTGCTAGTTCTACCTATCTGCCGCGTTCCGGTACGCTTGCGGCCCCCTCGCCGTACCGTCCTGCGTGAAAAACCGCAGGACGGTACGGCGAGGGGGCCGCAAGCGTACCGGAACGCAGATGTCGCGCGCTCAGCGCTCGAGCGGCACGTCCGGATCGAGACGGGCGTCGGTGCCGCGCAGGATGAGCTTCGGTTCGATCATCGAATGCGCCTCGCGCAGTTCCTCACCGTTGAGCAGCTTGAGGCACTTGCGCGCCGCCGCCGCGCCCATCGCGAACGGGTCCTGCCGCATCGTCGTCAGATCGATCGTGTCCGCATACGGCGAATCGTCGAAACCGATGATCGAATAGTCGCGCGGCGTGCGGTATCCGTGGCGCTGCAGCTTGAGGACGAGCGGAATCGCCATCATGTCCATCTGGCAGCAGATCGCGTCCGGGAACGTCTCCTCGGACAGGACGGCCGCGAGCGCCGCATCCGCGAAATCGCGGCCCCTCGGCACCGAAAGGACCTTCCAATTGATGTCGTGTGTCATTTGTGCCGCCTCGCATGCGCGGATGAAGCCGCGTCCGCGCGCGTCGATCGACGATTCGAGCGATTCCTCCGCCGCCGAACATGTGTAGACGATGTTCTTGTGACCGAGGTTGATCATGTGCTGCGTCGCGCGGAACATGCCCTGTTCGTCGTCGATGCTGATCGTCGCGTCGAACGCGTCGATGTTCGGCGTATTGATGCCGATGATCGGCACACGTGTACGGCGCAGCTGTTCGACTTCGTCCGGTTCGATCGCGAACGACGCGACGAAGACGGCGTCGACGTTGCGCAGCACGGGCATGTCACGGAAGAACTGGGTGCGCGTCTGCGCGTCGTCGATGTGCTGGAAGAGCGAGATGTCGTACCCTTCCTTGTGCAGGATCGAGTTGACGCCCGCGAACACCTCGACGTTGAACCAGCTCGTGATCTCCTGGTTCATCAGCAGCGCGACGCGGAACGTCTGCCCTGATTTGAGCGCCGTCGCCGAACGCGAGATGTTGAAATCGAGCTTCGACGCCGCCTCCATGACCTTCTCGCGTGTCTTCTCCGACACGAGCTCCGGCCTCGTGAACGCGCGCGAGACCGTCGAGATCGACACGCCCGCAAGCTGCGCGACCTCGCGAATTCCTTGCTTCTGCACGATGTACCCCTTTGTTTTGTTTCGTTCCCTTGGTTTTCTCTTATGTGCTCTGTGTGTGCGGTGTGCTCTTCGTGGTCGCGACGGTCGCCGCGCCGGCTGCGGCTATCGCATGATGACGAGCCCACACGCGAACATCATCAACGGATAGATCGCGTAGAACGCCCACTTCGTCCATGCGTGCCGGTAGCCGATCTCGTCGTTGCGGTAGTGCAGGAACGCGACGCCGATGCCCGGCGTGAGGAAGCACATCGCGCCGAGGAGCGCCGCCGTGAACATCATCGTGTTCTCCCGCGCATGCAGATAGTAGAAGACAAGCGTCATGCCGAGCGTGACCATGCCGATGTTGAGCATCGTCTGCGTCTGCCCGATGCGGAAGAGCCAATCCCACAACAGCCCGACGAGGACGAGCACGATCGTGAGTGTGATGCGCAGCCCTTTGCCGTAATCCTGGAGCACTTCGAGCAGGACGAGCACGATGAGCGCGATGACAAGGCCGAACACCGGGTTCTGCGACCGCATGTCGAACCACTTGCCGAACGTGACCATGTCGTACGGCACTTCACTCACGAGCGCGAGCGCGAGCAGCTGGAGCCCGTAGCGCAGCCAGCTGCGCGTATGGTCGAAGCCCGTGTACAGCAGCCATGCGTAAATCGGGATCGCGATCCACGAGACCGCTTCGCACAGCACGGTCGCGGTGAGCGACACCATGTTCTCCTCGGTCGGCGCGCCGAGGAGCATCGGCATGAGCGTCATGCTCGCGGCCGATAGGAACAGCAGCACGTCGCCGATGACCTTGAGCTTGAAGCGCGACAGTCCCCGGTGCTTCCGCTGTTTGCGTTCGTCGAGGTACCGTGTGTATTCGTCCACCATTTGGGTTGCCGTCCGTTCCGCCGTGCCGCCGTCAGGCTTCCGCCTGCGCGACGCGTGCCGTGTTCCGTTTCGTGTCGTCCGCCGATTCCCGCCGTGCCCACGCCGCGTCGGCGTCGTGGATGTAGGCGAGCAGCCCGTCGTAGTCCGCGCCTTCGAGCGAGACGACCGCCTGCGGCGACGTCGCGCCGCCGGTGTTGTCGTCGGTGTGCAGATAGGCGGCGGCGATGCCGCACGCGAAGGCGCCGAAGATGTCGCTGTCCTCGTCGTTGCCGACCATGAGCGCGCGTTCCGCCTCGACGTCCGCGCGCATGAGCGCGCGCCGGAAGATCTCATACGACGGTTTGCGCACGCCTTCGTCGCTTGAGATGATGATGTCGTCGAACATACCGTCGAGGCCGAGGAGTTCGAGTTCCGGACGCGTGTAGCACGCTTGGGCGTTGCTCACGAGGATGACCGTGCGGCCTTCGTCGTGGAGACGCTCGAGCAGTTCCCCCACGCCGGGGAACAGCCTGAGCTTCGTCGTGCTCGCGCGGCGGAACGTCCATGCGGCGGCGCACGCCTGTTCGGGCGTGCCGTCGATCCAGCACGCGTCGAACAGGCCGCGGTATGCAGGCAGCAGGTCCGGTTCGAACCATTCGCGCTGGTCGCGCGTCGCGTTCGCTTTCGCGCGTTCGCGCGCGAACTGCGCGCGCAGCTGCTCGTTCGTCGCGAACTCGGCGCCTTCGCGGTACAGCGCGCACCGCAGCGCCGTCCACGGCCCTTCGGCGGCCTCATCCGTATGGATGTCGACCAATGTGCCGTACAGGTCGAAGAACACTGCCTCGTACCTCAGTGCCGATGTCATCGTACGTTCCTTTCCTTCCGCGCCGCCCGGATGGTCAGCGCGCGTCCGCGGGTTCGAGCCGCCAGACGCGCAGCGACCGCGCCGGCATCGTGAGCCATCCATCGGTTGGTTCGGCGATGCCCGCTTCGCCGTCCGTGTCGCTTGCTGATTCGTCCGCGGCCGAATCGAGCACACACGTCCACCGCTTGGCGCCCGCGCCGTCCACGCCGCCTGCGGCGGTTGGCAGCGCGTCGTGCGCATCGTCGTCGTAGGCGCGTGTGAGCTTGTCCGCGGCGACCTTACGCATGACATCGTCCGGATTGATCGTCACGGCCGTGTCGTGCATGCGGTAGGCGACGGCGTTGCCCGGCGCGTCGGCGGCGACGTGCTCGGCGTCGAACCAGTCCGGGTTCGCGCGCCGCAGCGCGATGAGTCGGCGGTAGTAGTCGCGCAACCCATCCATGCGCCATGCGCGCTTCCAATCAACTTCGTTGACCTCCTTGCCGGAGTCGAACGAGTTGTCGTTGCCGTGCTTCGTCTTGCCGAACTCCTCGCCCGCGAGCATGAACGGGATGCCGGCGGCTGTCAGGATGATGCCCGCCGCGAGTTTGTTCGCGTCGAGCACGGCCGTAGTCTGTGCGCACGGTGCGGCGTCGAATATCTCATCGACGTCGGCATCCCCGCCGAACATGCTCAATGTGAGCTTGTCCCACAACGTGAGGTCGTCGTGTGCGCTCACGTATTGGATGATCTGCCCGGCTTCGCCTTCGTTCGTCTCGGGCGCGCGCCATGCGTCGACGCCGAGTTCGATGAGCGGCTTGTTCGCATGCGCGTCGCCGTTCACATAGCCTTTGCGCTCCATATAGAAGACGTGGCCTTTGATTGCGTCGCGTGTGCGGTCGCAGAAGTGGCCGATCCTCGGGTTGAGGTACTTGAGGCCGTCCTTGTTCGCGAGGTCGGTTCCCGGCAATGTGTTCGTCGGTCCTGCCGCCCACGGTTCGCCGTACATGAGGATCGATTCGCCGCCCGGAAGACGGTCGAGCGATGCGCGCACCGCGTTCATCGTCTGCACGTCGATGAGCCCCATGAGGTCGAAGCGGAAGCCGTCGAGATGGTATTCGCGCGCCCAATACGTGACCGATTCGACGATGAACCTGCGGAACATCGCACGTTCGGTCTGCATGTCGTCGCCGCAGCCGGAGCCGTTCGCGAGCGTGCCGTCGTCATTGCGGCGCAGGAAGTAGCCAGGCACCGTGCGCTCGAACCAGTTGTCGGCCGAGTACATGTGGTTGTAGACGACGTCCATGATGACCTTGATGCCGTTCGCATGGAGTGCCTGGACCATCCGCTTGCATTCGGTGATGCGGTTCGCGCCGTCGTACGGGTCCGTCGAGAACGAGCCTTCCGGCACGTTGTAGTTGAGCGGGTCGTAGCCCCAATTGAATTGGGACGGGTCGCGCTCGTCGACCGAACCATAGTCGTAGAACGGCAGCAGCTGCACGGCCGTCACACCGAGGTCGCGCAGATAGGCGACGCATGTCGGATGCTCGCCATCGCCGTCGAGCGTCGTGTCCGTGTCGGTGAACGCGAGGTACTTGCCGCGGTGCGCGTCGGGGACGCCGCTGTGCGGGTTGTTGCTGAAGCTGCCGACGTGGGCCTCCCACACGATTGTCTCTCGTGTTGGCGTGGACGGACGGACGTCGTCATGCCAGCCTTCCGGATTGGTGCGTGACAGGTCGACGACCATGCTGCGCCGGCCGTTGATACTGGCCGCACGTGCCCACGGGTCGGCGGAACGGCGTGTCACGCCGCCGTCGAACTCAAGCAGATAGTCGTAGTAGACACCGTCGAGGTTCCGCGGGAACGTCGCGGTCCATGCGCCATCGGCCTGCTTCGCCATCATCGCGGTCTCGATGAGCCTGTCACCGGATTCCCCGGAGGAACCACGCGTGAACAGACGCAGCGCCACAGCACGTGCCGATGGTGCCCAGAGAGCGAACTGGGTGCCGGATTCGAAGACCTCGGCACCCAGTGTGCGTTCCGGACAAAGCGGGAACGGTTCTGCGACACCCGGCTCCAACTCTTCGGAAAGGGGCTCGAATGCCTGAATCATGATCAGCCTTTCACTGCACCCGACATGGATTCCTGATAGAAGCGCTGCATCACGATGAACAGGATCGCGATCGGGACGGAGATGATCACGGCGGCTGCCGCGAAACGGCCGAACCACGTGTTGATGTACTCCTTCTCGAGCATGAGCCACAGGCCGAGCGAGGCCGTGTAGTTCTCCTGCGTGCGGGCGATGACCTTCGCCATGACGAAGTCGAGCCACGGGATGAGGAATCCGACGATGGCCTGATAGACGATCATCGGCTTCGACATCGGGATGATGATCTTGACGAAGACCTGCCAACGCGTGCAGCCATCAAGCATCGCGGCCTCGTCGAGCGACGTCGGGATCGTGTCCATGAAGCCCTTCATGACGTAGAAGCCCGCGCCGGTGCCCGCCGAGTAGACGAGGATGAGCGCGAGGATCGTCATGCCGTCGCTCGTCAGGCCCATCGCTTTGAGGATGAAGTAGATCGCGACGACGGACATGATGCCCGGGAACATGCCGAGAATGAGCACGAGGTTCATGAACGAACGGCGTCCGCGGAAGCGCATGCGGCTCATGCAGTATGCGACCGAGAGCACGAACCACACCGAGATGAGGCACGTGAAGATCGAGATGATGAACGTGTTCATGAACATGCGCGGGAAGTCCAGGACCTGGCGGTCCGTGAACAGGCCGATGTAGCTGTCGAACGAATACTCGGTCGGGAAGAACGTGCTCTGGTACGGGGCCGTGTTCTTGTTGAAGCTCTCAAGGAAGATCCAGACGATCGGCAGGAGCCAGATGACCGAGAGCACGCCGAGCAGGATGTAGGTGCCAATGTCGGCCGCGATGCGGCGCTTCCTCTGGTCGTGCAGGAATCCTTGGCTCTGTGCTTTGACTTCAGTATGCTTACTCACCGGAAGCCCTCCTCATTCTTATAGGAACCGCTGTTGCGGTACGTGATCAGCGAGACGATCGCAAGGACGATGAACGTCATGATGCCGATGACCGCGCCGAGGTTGTAGTCGTTGCGATCCACCGTGAGCTTGTACAGCCATGTGATGAGCAGGTCGGTCTTGCCGGCGGACGCGCCGTTGACGGCCGGGTCACCACGCGTGAGCAGGTAGATGACGTTGAAGTTGTTGACGTTGCCGGTGAACGTCGTGATCAGGTACGGCGTGAGCACGAAGATGATGTACGGCATCGTGATCTTCGTGAAGATCTGCCACCAGTTCGCGCCATCGATCTTCGCCGCCTCATAGAGGTCGGCCGGGATGTTCTGGAGGATGCCCGTCACCTGCATGATCGTGTACGGGATACCGATCCACAGGTTGACGATGATGACGGTCACGCGTGCCCAGGTCGCGTCGGTGAAGAACGGCAGCGGGTTGCTGATCCAACCCCAGCTCTGGAACAGTCGGTTGACGGCGCCCGTCGGCTGGAGCATCTGGTGCATGACGAGGAGCGAGACGAACTGCGGGACGGCGATCGACATCGAGAAGATCGCACGCCACACGTTCTTGCCGTAGGTCGTCTTGCGGTTGATGATCATCGCGAGGAACAGGCCGAAGAAGAAGTTCAGGAACGTCGCGAAGAACGCCCAGATGAGCGTCCAGCCAAGGACGGACAGGAACATGCTTCCCGAGACCGCGCTGCTGCCGGAGTTCGAGAACACCGTCTTGAAGTTCTCGAAGCCGACCCAGTTGAAGAGCGTCAGATGGTTGTGGTCATAGCTCGTGAACGCCATCGTGATCATGAAGATGAGCGGCAGGACCGTGAAGATCAGGATGCCGGCGATCGGCAGGAACAGCAGCAGCTGGTTCGCCTTCGCGTCGAAGAGCGTATGGATGTCGTCCATGAGGGACGGCGCGCGGCCGTTCTTGCCCGCGAGGCACTGCGCCTTGTATGCGGAGCGGATCTCGAGGATCCACCACAGCACGAAGACGACGCAGAAGATCACCGTGGCCACGCCGTAGAGCAGGCGCAGGACCGTGTTGTCGCCCGGGATGTTCACGTACTGTCCGTTGACCCAGCCGCTTGTCGGCTTGTTGCCGCCGAGCGTGATGAAGTTCCGGATGCACGTGCCGCCCGTCGTGATCATGTAGACGATGAACAGGACCTCACCGGCGAAGTAGATGAGACCCTTGACGTATTGCTTGCGGACGACGTTGCCGAGACCGAAAACAAGGATGGACAGCTTGGTGAAGATGTCGCCCTTCTCCAAGGCGTTCTTCAGCGTGTATGGCGATGGTGCCACATAATCCGCGCCCAGTTTCCGGCGGCGCCGCATTTCTCGTTGTGAAAGGGTTACCGTACTCATGAACCCTCTACCGCCTCTCTTGTAAAAGTATGTCGTGTGGGGCGTCCGCACAGGCCACCGCCGTTGCTACTTCGCAATGGCGATGGGGCGGGTGGGCGGTACGAGAACGACCGTCGGCACCCTCAGGCGGCGCCGCCTGCATGACCCTGAACATGAGGTGTGCGGAAAGCTCAGGGTCCGAGGCCTTCCGCACACTTGTTTGGTTATCTACCGGTTTTCAGGAAGAAATCCGGGCGTCGACTCACTCCTGGGTGGCCTGCGCCTTGACTTCCTTGTTCTCGGTGTCCATCCAGGTCTGCGTCTGCTCCTTGTAGTTGTCAGCAGTCACATCCTTGTTGTAGATGGCCTTGCCGAAGTTCTCGGCCGGGGTCCACCAGCCGTTCATCGCGGCGATCGTCGGCTGCAGGACCGAGGTCTTCTCGATCGTGTCGATCTGGGCCTGGACGTACGGGGCGTCCTTCATGCCTTCGAGATCGGTGAGCGTCTTGTCGGACGGGACGATCTCGCGCATCTCCCAGTGCTTCTTCTGAGCGTCGGCGGAACCGAGGAACGCGGCGAACTCGGAGGCGACCTGCGGGCTCTTCGTGTTCGGGTTGAACGCGACGGCCTTCGAGCCGGCGAAGGACTTCATCTGGTAGTCCTTGCCGTCGGCGGTGAAGGACGGCATCGCGACGGCGCCGTACTTGTCGCCAAGGCCCTTCTTGACGTCGGCAGCCGACCAGGAGCCGGAGAACATCGCGTCGGTCGTGCCGTCGACGAGGTTCGAGACACCGTTCGTGCCGTCATCGAGGACGAAGTTCGGGTTCGCGACCATGTCGACGAGGTACTTCGTCACCGCATCGGCGTTGCCGCCGAAGTCGATGCCCGCGGCGCCGTCCTGGCCCTTGTCGCCGAACATCTGCATGCCGGCGCCGAGGTAGAACGCCGGGATGTACCACGAGTTCGTCAGCGGGTAGGAGACCTTGCCCTTCTCGAGCATCGTGTTCAGGTTCTTGACGTCATCGGCCGAGAACTTGTCCTTGTTGTAGTACATGAAGTACGTGTTCGAGGTGTACGGCACGCCGTAGATCTTGCCGTCGGCGCCGGTGACCGACTCGATCATCGTCTCGGAGTTCTGGTCCTTGACCTGCTGGGCGACGGTGTCGCTCACTTCGCCGATCGCGCTGAGCTTGATGAGCGTGCCGAGCTGGTCGTTCGCGAACATGTAGACATCGGCCGCGGCGGACGGATCCGTCTGCACGGTCTTCGCGGCGTCGCCTTCGGAGACGGTCGCGTTCTTCCAGGTGATGTCATAGTTGGTGTGGGCCTTCTCGAAGTCCTCCTGCATCGCCTTCATCCATTCGGCGTCCTCCGACGGGGCCCACACAGTGAGGGTCGCGGTCTGCTTCTCGTTCGAGTTCGAAGCGCTCGCGTTGCCGTTCGCGTTCGAATCGTTGCCGCCACCGCAAGCCGCCATCGGGACGAGCATCGCGACGGCAGCGGTCAGACCAAGTGCCTTCTTCCAATTGATCATCGTTGACCTTTCCTTTCCATCAATCAATCAATGCAATTGCATTTGTTGTCCTCAACATCACGCATGCGAAAACCGGACGGAAAACCTCCGCCGGCCTCCACGCCCAGGGCGTCTCCCGCTTTCGTTTCAGCGGGGAGCTGCGTAACGCTTCAGTGGTCTATACTGTATACCACACCTGCAAACGTTGTCAAAATTGTCCACATCGTGAGTGTCGTTTTCCCGGAAACGCCGTGGTCGATACCCCACACGAAGGAGCCAGATGACCGTCTCAATGAATACGCCTGTTTCATGGCTGCAACAAGCAATCTTTTACGAAGTGTACCCGTCGAGCTTCGCCGACGCCAACAACGACGGAATCGGCGATATCCCGGGCATCACCGCACACCTTGATTATATAAGGGACCTCGGTTGCAATGCCCTGTGGATAAATCCGTGCTTTGCCTCGCCGTTCCGCGATGGCGGATACGATGTCACCGACTACACGCGCGTCGCGGAACGCTACGGAACGAACGATGACCTCGTCGATTTGTTCGCCGCGGCGCACGCGCGCGGCATGCATGTCCTGCTCGACCTCATCCCGGGACACACAAGCGACGAACACCCGTGGTTTATTGCCAGCAGCGAAGAAACGCAGAACTTGTACACTGACCGCTATATCTGGACCGATCTGTGGATCACGGGCGGCGACAACATGCCGTTCATCGCGGGCGTCTACCCGCGCAACGGCGCCGCGATCACGAATTTCTTCGCGTTCCAGCCGGCGCTCAACTACGGTTTCGCGCACCCCGCGAAACCGTGGGAGCAGCCCGCGCTCGGCGACACCGCGCTCGACACATGCGGCGCGATGCTCGACGTCATGCGGTTCTGGCTGTCGCGCGGCGCTGATGGCTTCCGTGTCGACATGGCGGACAGCCTCGTCAAGCACGACGACGACGGCAAGCCGGCGACGATCGCGACTTGGCAATACATGTTCCAGCAGATCCGCGACGAGTTCCCGGACGCGGCGTTCGTCTCCGAATGGGGCCATCCGGACCAGTCGCTCGACGCGGGCTTCGACATGGACTTCTACCTCGACTGGCGCTGGGACGGCGTACCGAACGGCTACAACCTGCTGCTGCGCAACACCGACACGCCGCTGCTGCACGACGGTGACGCAAGCTATTTCAACGCGGACAGCGGCGCCGGCATCCGCGCGTTCCTCGACGAATACCTGCCGCGCCTCAAGCAGGCGCAGGATCGCGGCGGCTATTTCGACCTCATCACATGCAATCATGACACCGCGCGCATCGCGCCGCGCCTGTCGCCGCACGAGATCCGCCTCGCGTACGCGACGATGCTGCTCATGCCGGGTGTGCCGTTCATCTACTACGGCGACGAAATCGGCATGCGCTACCGCGATCTGCCGACGAAGGAAGGCGGTTACACGCGCACGGGAAGCCGCACGCCGATGCAATGGGATTCGTCGAAGAACGACGGGTTCTCTCAGGCGGACGCCGACGCGCTCTATCTGCCGATCGACACATCCGACGGCGCGCCGACGGTCGCCGCACAGATCAATGACGGCGATTCGTTATGGACGGCCGTCCACGACACGCTCGCTCTGCGCGCCGCGTCACCCGCGTTCCGCCCGGGCGCCGCGTTCGACGTCCTCTTCTCGTCCGACGAACGTCGTTCGTTCGTCTTCAAACGCACGAACGACGACGTGAGCGCCGTCGTCGCCGTCAATCCGGGACGCGACACGGAAACAATCGAACTGCCCGACGACGAAGGCAGCGACACGCGCACCGTGACGCTGTCCTACGGCGCGCCGACGCTCGACTGCACGACGCTCACGCTCCCCCCGCAGTCCTTCGCGGTCCTCCAGTAAACCTGCGCACGACAATGCCCCAGTGCGGTACGCTCAGGAGTCCGCCAGCGTACCGCGCTGAGGCATTCCACGCACTGCGGTACGCACACAGCTGCGCCAACATAGGTGCAAACGTGGGAGGTCAGCTGACAAAACAACCGAGGACGTCACACGAACAGAACACTAGATATTGGCCCAATCAAGCCGAAACTTCGGTGTTTGCAAACGCTTTCAACATACGCTATACTCTGGAAACAGGCGATGGTTCGTCACCAACGAAGCATGACGTTCCGCGACCACCATCAGCAACTGAGGAAAGCACATGGGAAGACGCCGCGCACAACGCGGACGTGTCTCCTCCCATAGAAGGAACAAGGAGCGACGATGCCACAACAGACCAATCCACAACGTGAGGAAAGCGCCGAGCGCCTCGCCCGCCCCCTCATCCGTCTCGCGAACATGTGGGGCATCTCGACGTCGTACATCGACCAACTCGGCACCTACGTCGAAATCGAAGACGACGTCCTCGTCACGGTGCTCAAGGCACTCGGCGTCGACGCGTCGAGCGTCGAGCGCATCCAAGACGCGCTCGACGCGCGCATCAAGGCGGATGCGACGTTGCTTGCGCCGCCGACGGTCGTCAAGTTCATCGGCACCGACAAAGCGGTCGAGCTGCACACGTTCAACGGCGAACCACAGGTCACACTCACGCTCGAGGACGGCACGATGAGCGGCGACAACACGTTCACGGTCGAGCGGAGAGGCGCCGAAGCCGCGCCCGACGCGGGCATCGACGTCTACGAACTGACATTGACGGACGCGCTGCCAATCGGATACCACACGCTCAACGTGACCGATGGCGAACGCAGCGCGACCGCGCACATCATTTGCGCGCCCGCGCGCATCCCGGTGCCGCAGGCCGTGCAGGACCGCCATCGTTGGGGTTGGATGGCGCAGATGTATTCGGTGCGTTCCGCCGATTCGTGGGGCGTCGGCGACTACGGCGACCTCAAGGAACTCGCCGTCGACGCGGCACGGAAGTCGCACGCCGATTTCATGCTCATCAACCCGATCCACGCGACGGCGCCGGTCACGCCGCTCGAACCGTCCCCGTACCTGCCGGAGTCGCGCCGTTTCCTCAACGTCACGTACATCCGTCCGCAGGACATCCCCGAATACAAGCACCTCGAAGGCGACGACTTCAACAAGGTCGAGGCGCTCCACGCGGGCGTCGCGGCCGCGAACACCGATCCGAACCCGATCGACATCAACGCCGCGTGGGACGCGAAGCGCGAGGCGCTCAAGATCGTGTTCAGGCAGGAGCGTTCGACCGACCGCCAGGCGGCGTTCGACGAGTTCCGCCAGAAGGCGGGCGAGGACCTGCGCGCGTTCGCGCTGTGGTCGGTCGCATTCCAGGTGTGGGGCGCGCCGTGGGATTCCGAGAACGATTGGTTCGCGGCCTACGACCGCCACAGCCCCGAGATCGCGCATCTCGAGGAGGAGTACGGTGACCTCTTCGAATTCGAATGCTGGCTCCAGTGGATCGCGTCCGAGCAGATCGAAGACGCGCAGAAGGCCGCGAAGGACGCCGGCATGGCGCTCGGCCTCATGCAGGACATGGCCGTCGGCGTGCACACGTACGGCTCGGACGTGTGGTGGAGCCCCGAACGTTTTGCGGTCGGCACCGTGACCGTCGGCTGCCCGCCCGATTTCTACAACCAGCAGGGCCAGGACTGGGGCCAGCCGCCGTTCGACCCGAACTTCATGGAATCGGATGGCTACAACATCTACCGGTACATGGTGCACAACATGTTCGAGCATGCGGGCGCGATCCGCATCGACCATGTGCTCGGCATGTTCCGCCTGTGGTGGATTCCGCAGGGCAAGGGCCCGCGCGGCGGCGCCTACGTCCGCTACAACTACGAGGCGATGCTCGCGATCCTGACGGTCGAGGCGTCGCGCGTCGACGGCATGGTCATCGGCGAGGACCTCGGCACCGTCCCGGATTATGTGTCGCGTATCCTCGCCGCGCATGGCGTCCTCGGCACGACGGTCGAATGGTTCGCGCGCGTCGACGATTCGCCGAACGCCGGCGACCCGTACGCGACGCCGGACACGTACCGCGAGTATTCGCTCGCGTCGGTCACGACGCACGACCTGCCGCCGACGGCCGGCTATCTGATGTATGAGCATGTCAAGCTGCGCGAGAAGCTGCATCTGCTGAGCGAACCGGTCGAGGAGTTCATGAAGTCGGCCGAAGCCGAACAGCATGCGATGCTCAAGCTCCTCGTCTCGGGCGGTTGGCTGCCGCAGGCGGCCGCCGACGACGTCCCCGGCCATCTCCAGCAGATCGTCGAGGCGATGCATGCGATGCTCAAGGACTCCCCCGCGCTCCTCATGCAGGCCGCGCTCGTCGACGGCGTCGGCGAGATGCGCACGCAGAACCAGCCGGGCACATCGACCGAGTATCCCAACTGGCGCATCCCGCTCGCGGACGCCGAAGGCCACGTCGTACCGACGGACAAGGTCTTCGATTCGCCGCGCGTGATGTCGCTCGCCGCAATCATGAACCGTTAGTTTTTCCGACCTCTCCCTGACGGTTCAGACGCGTAAGGCCTCCCCTTGGGGAGGCCTTACGCGTCTCTACATATCCCTGCACATCGTATACGGCAGCGTCATTTCTTCTTCGTCGTCGTCTTCTTGTTCGTGACGTCCCACGTGTCCTCCTGCACGTGCGTCGAGAACGGCTGCCCCGTGTACTTGCGCAACACATATTCCTGGATCGGCACATGGATCGACAACATCGACCCATATCCGAGCACGACGAGCAGGAACAGCAGCTGCGGCAGCTTGAACCACAGATAGACGAAGAGACCGAAATAGACGGCGTCGACGGCGACGAGCGCGAGCGTCGCCGGGAAATACGTGACGCCGAAGATATACGCGTTCATCATCGTGCGCGTCGGGGGGTTCTCGAAACGCGCCTGAAGCGCGAACACCCATTCGAACCCGATGATCCACAGTATGGTGAGCGCGATCTTCGGAATGAGGAGCGGCGTGATCTGCAACACGATCCAGCTGTACGCGGTCGCGGCGCCGACGAGCAGATAGACGATCCACAGGATCGTCGCGCGCGCGAAGTTCTCCTTGAACGCGGCGACATAGTTCTTCGTGACGTGGCCTTGTCCGATGAGCATCTTGCGCGTCGCCGTCTGCCCCGCGGACAATGCCGCGCCTATCGTCACAATCGGGATGCTCGTGACGAGCATGAGGAGGTTGATGTAGATCGCGTCCGTGAAGTTGTTCCACGCCTGCATGAATTTCGAATCCGGGGAAAGCCAGCCCATTGTCCGCTCCTGCCTGTCGCCTGTGCTCCGTATGAGCTTAGTGTGCATGACCGATTTCGTACCGCGCACGCCGCGTATGACGTGGCCGTCGCGCACGACATACGCGCGCGGATACGCCGAAGGCCGGGTGCGCACGGCGCCCCCGTTCGGGAGGCGCCGGCGGCACCCGGCCCCCGGCGTTGATTGATGATGGAAAGGTCAGCCCTTGACGGCGCCGCCTCCGGCCCTGCAAATACTGACCGGCCTACGGCCGGACCCAAACCCGCCCTCGCGGCACAGCCGCTCGGACCGGCACCTGAAAACAGCACACCGCGCTGTTTTCCAAGGGCTGACTCAACGTCAGCCCTTGACGGCACCGGCCATGACACCCTTGACGATGTACTTCTGGCACAGGATGTAGAAGAGGATGATCGGGATGATCGCGAGCACGAGGCACGCCATCATCGCGCCCATGTCGACGGAACCGTAACCGCCCTTGAGGTACTGGATCGACACGGAGATCGTCTTGTACTTGTTCAGGTCGAGCGTCAGGTATGGCAGCAGGTAGTCGTTCCACACCCACATCGCCTCAAGGATCGCGACCGAGATGATCGACGGCTTCATGATCGGCACGACGACCTGGAAGAAGATGCGCGGCACCGAAGCGCCATCGATCATCGCCGATTCCTCAAGCGACTGCGGGATGCCTTTCACGACGCCCGTGAAGATGAACACGGCGAGGCCGGCGCCGAAGCCGAGGTAGATGATGCACAGGCCCCACGGCGTGTTGAACCCGAGGCGGTCGGCGAGCCACGAGAGCGTGAACATGAGCATCTGGAACGGGACGATCATGTTGAACAGGAACAGGATGTAGAGCGTCTTCGCGGCCCAGTTGTTGACGCGCACGATCCACCACGCGCACATCGACGTGCACAGCAGGATGAGCACGACGGAACCGACCGTCACGAGCACGGTCCACCCGAAGCTCGCGAAGAAGTTCGTCTGTTCGATGCCGCGCACATAGTTGTCCCATCCGGAGAAGGTCTCCCCGGTCGGGAACGAGAACGCGTTGTCGCTGATGTACGCCTTCTGCTTGAACGAATTGATGATGACGAGGAAGATCGGGAAGACCCACGCGATCGAGATCATCGAGAAGAACAGGGTCCACAGACCACTGTGCTTAGCCTTTTCGCCGTTCATGCCTCGACCTCCTTGGACGTGGTGAGCTTGTTCTGCAGCAGCGAGACGACCGCCACGAGGATGAAGAAGAGCACGGCCTTCGCCTGGCCGACGCCTTCGAATCCGACACGTCCGTAGAACGTGTTCGTGATGTTGAGCGCGAGGCCTTCCGACATGCGGTTCGGCGCGCCGTTCGTCAATGCGAGGTTCTGGTCGAAGAGCTTGAAGCCGTTCGTGACCGTCAGGAACGAGCACACGGTGATCGACGGCATCATGAGCGGGATGATGATCTTGAACATCGTCTGACGGCCATTCGCGCCGTCGACGGACGCAGCTTCGAGCACGTCGGTCGGCAGCGACTGCATGCCCGCGATGTAGATGATCATCATATAGCCGATCTGCTGCCAGCATACAAGGATGACGAGGCCCCAGAATCCGTATTTCTGGTCGAACGTGAGCGACTTCGACCAATGCGCGAGCACGCCGTTGAGCAGCAGCATCCAGATGTAACCGAGGATGATGCCGCCGATGAGGTTCGGCATGAAGAAGACCGAACGGAACAGGTTGGATCCACGGATCGATTTCGTCAGCATGTACGCGATCGCGAACGCGACGACGTTGATGACGACCGTCGTGACGATCGTGAGCAGCGTCGAGAACAGCAGCGAGTGCAGGAACGTCTTGTCATGCAGCGCTTTCACATAGTTCTCGAACCCGACGAAACGCGCATCGGTGACCGTTGTGAACTCACAGAAGCTCAAGTACACGCCGTAGATGAACGGCACAACGAAACCGATGATGAATGCGGCGAATGTCGGAAGTACAAATAACGCCCACCATCGGCGTATCGCCTTACCGGCCATACTGATCATAGTATGCCTACTTTCCTCGTTCTTTCCTGTGCATACTCCTGCGTATGCGCCCTCTACGACCGTCCGGGGCGGCGGCGTCGGTGCTGACGCGCGCACCGTCGGCGGTGCGGATGACAGTGTCCACTGTAACAGCGATGCCAAGTACTGTCAAACGTTTACATTTTTGCGTGTTTCGATAGGAATTGCCAACCGTCAGCAGTTCGCGGTATATCGACGCAAATCGCTGGAAGTTCGCCATTTCACACAAAACATGGTATGATGAAAACGTTTGTGGAATGCAGATTGCACAAACGTTTGCATACCACCTGCCCATTCTTCAATGACGAAGGAGATGAGATGAGCACGAGCATTCAGGACGTCGCCCGCGTCGCCAACGTATCCATCTCCACGGTTTCGCGTTCCTTCACACGCCCCGAGCTGGTTTCGAAAGCCACGCGCGAGAAGGTCCTGCGCATCGCGGAGGAACTGAACTTCTCGACCTCGCGTTCCGCGGTCGCGCTCAAGACGGGGCGCTCGCTGCGCATCGCGCTCCTCGTGAGCGACCATCTGCGCCTGTGGTTCAGCGCCTCCGTCATCGAAGGACTCAACCAGGTGCTCCACGCGGAGGGCTACGACCTGTCGATATTCCAGATCTCGAGCATCGAGGAGCGCAAGGAGTTCTTCGAGATGCTGCCTGTGCGCCGCAACGCCGACGCCGTCATTGTCGTGTCCTTCGACATCGACAGTCAGGAGATCGCCCAACTCAACTCGATCCATGTGCCGATCATCGGCATCAATTCCGTACTGCCGCAGGAACGCGGCTTCTCCGCATCCGTCAATATCGACGACGAACAGGGGTCGATCCTCGCGGCGCGCCACCTCATCGCACTCGGGCACCGCGACATCGCGTACGTGCGCGCCGACCGCGATATCTCGCTGCATTTCAGCGTGCAGCAGCGCTTCGATTCGTTCATGGAATGCTGCAGCCATGCCGGCATCGCACCGCACGTCATCGTCGCGGACGAATCGGACAACCGCATCGCACAAGTCGTCACCCAATTGTTCAGCCTTGAGCACATGCCGACGGCGGTCGCGTGTCAGGAGGACGGCATCGCGATCCCACTCATCTTCCAACTCATGCGCGCGGGCTTCTCGGTCCCCGGGCAGATCTCGGTCATCGGATATGACAACAGCACCTATGCGAACGACATCGGCCTGACGACGATCGGGCAGGAACCGGTGCAGATGGCGCGCAAGGCCGCCGATATGACACTCGCGCTCATCGACGGCGAACCCCCCGAGCAGCTGTATGTGACGGAACCGGCGCAGCTCATCATCCGTTCGTCGACGGGACCGGTCCCGCAGCACAACTGAGCGCACCCCTTCATATGCTCTCTCCCCTTCCACATGGCTGTTTCCGGCGGCACCGCCCCCGGGAGCGGCCATTACTCATCTCCCGGTGACCGTACCCCGCGGCGCTGCCGCAGCCGACAGCCGCCACTCTTCTCTCAGCAGCCGCATCCGGCGGCACCACCGCAGCACACAGCTCCCCCACAACCAAAAAGGGTGGGGCTCCGTTGTGCGGTGCCCCACCCTAGGAAGAAATCCAGAGGAAGAAAAGGAATTATCACATATTCAGTTATCGATGTTCAGTTATCTGACGGCAACCATCGTATCCATCCCGTCGCGCCGTGTGTGGATGCCTCAGCCGCGTCGGCGGCGTCGGCATCCACGGATTGCAGAGAGTCACGGACGACGGAACCGCAGCCGTCCCATCGACTCAGTGCGTCGCCTGGTACTCGGTCGCCCAGTTGTTGACGAAGGCGTCCACGACGGCGTTCCAGTCGCCGGTGCCCTGCGCATAGGCGAGCATCGCCTGGCCGAGGACGTTCTTGTACTCCTCGGACGGCATCATCAAGAAGTCCCAAGCGACCTGCGTCAGGTCCTTGTTCTGGATGCTGGCGTTCGCATCGGCGATCAGCGGGTTCGAGGTCTTGACGTCATTGAAGGTCGAGAACGGCGTGGTGAAGCCCATGTCCTCGCTCAGTGACTTCTTGCCCTCATCGGACGAGATGACCCACTCGAGGAAGTCCTGCGAGGCCTTCTGGTCGGCCTCGGAAGCCTTCGAGTTGATGCACCAGTAGTTCTCGGAGCCGGTCGCGAGGCCCTCGGTCTTGTCGTCGACGCCGATGTAGATCGGGAGCATGCCGACGGAGGAATCCTTCATGCCGGCCTTCTGCAGATCGCTCCACGCCCAGGTGCCGTTCTGGTAGAAGGCGGCCTTGCCGAGCGCGAACTCGGAGTTCGCGTCATCGCCGGTCTTCGAGCTCAGCTGGGTCTTCTCGGTCGTGGAATCGGTGATGTACAGGTCGAAGATGTTCTTGAAGTTGTCCATGTACATGTCCTTGATGGACGCCGGCGGAGCGGTGATGTCGTCCTTCTTGAACTGGTAGTACAGCGGGATGTTCGCCAGATGCGTCTTGAAACGCCAGTCGGAGCTGGAATCGAAGCCGGCCGACGTGAAGGCGCCCTCGATGCCGAGGTCCTTCTTGCGCTTCTGCATGTCGTCGGCGACCTTCTTCAGCGTGTCGAAGTCCTTGATCTCATCGGCGGATTTGATGACGGCGCCGTCGAGCTTGGTGTACTTCGCGACGATGTCCTTGTTGTAGATGATGCCGTAGGACTCGATGACGTACGGGACGCCGACGATCTTGTCGCCGTCGGTGAGCGCGAGGCTCTGGTCGTTCATGTCCTTGTAGATCGCGGTGTCCTTGAGATCCGCGGTGTAGCCCTTCCAGCTCTGGTAGCCGACCGGGCCGTTGACCTGGAAGATCGTCGGGGCTTCGCTCTTCGCGAGTTCCGACTTGAGCTGCTGCTCATAGGTGCCCGACGCCGCCGTCTGGACCTTGACCTTGACACCCTTCTCCTTCTCATACTTCGCGGCGAGCGCGGTCCACTGGTCCGCCGCTTCCGGCTTGAAGTTCAGGAAGTAGACGCTGCCCTTGCCGTCCGAGGAGCCCGAGTTTCCGCCACCGCACGCGGCGAGCGGCACGACCATAGCGGCCGCGGCGAGCAATCCTACGGTTGTCTTCATCGTACGATTCATCTTCGAACCTTTCTCTGTACGCCCTGACGGGCGCTGCACACAGGGTGCACGTTAAGAAGTCTCTTTCCTCGACAACTTCTTTCAGTGACTATTGTGCACCATAACTGCAAAAAGTGCAAACGTAGGCACGCCGAACGCGCGCATTCGCGCATCGATTTCGCAGTTCGGATATCGAGAAATCCTATGATTCCAGCGTTTCACAACGTTTCTCGACATATGAAAGCGTTTGCTAACGACATGCCGACAATTGACAAGTTCGCGTACTGCCGACAGCGTACGCGAACCGCGCACACCACCCAACACGCGCACCATCACTCCATTCGCAATTTCTTTACGTAGGAATATAATTATGCGAGCATCGCCGCAGGCTTATGCTACGAGCTGCATAACGACGTGCGCCGCGCCCCGCACACTACACAACGGCGGCACAGGCGCGCGCGATTGTGAAAGGAACGTCATGACGCTCAACAATACGCACGACGACTGGTGGAAGCAGGCCGTCGTCTACCAGATCTACCCCCGCAGCTTCCGCGACGTGAACGGCGACGGTCTCGGCGACGTCGCCGGCATAACCGCGCAGATGGGCTACATCAAGGAACTCGGCGTCGACGCGCTGTGGCTCTCGCCGTTCTACCCTTCCGAACTCGCCGACGGCGGCTACGACGTCATCGACTACCGCAACGTCGATCCGCGCCTTGGCACGCTCGATGATTTCGACACGATGGTGACGGCCGCGCACGACGCGGGACTCAAGATCATCGTCGACATCGTCCCGAACCACACATCGAACATGCACCCGTGGTTCCAGGCCGCGCTCGCCGCCGCGCCCGGTTCGCCCGAACGCGACCGGTACATCTTCCGCCACGGCGAGGGCGAACACGGCGAACTGCCGCCGAACGACTGGCAGTCGCTTTTCGGTGGCCCCGCGTGGGAAGCCGTCGGCGACGGCGAATGGTACCTCCATCTGTTCACGAAGGAACAACCGGACCTCAATTGGAAGAACAACGACGTGCACGAGGATTTCAAGCGCACGCTGCGGTTCTGGTCCGACCGGGGCGTCGACGGATTCCGCATCGACGTCGCCCACGGGCTCGCGAAGGACCTCGATTCCCGCCCGCTCAAGGAACTCGAACGATGGACCGTCGCGAACGACCAGTCCATCACGGGCGAGCATCCGCTGTGGGACCGTCCCGAAGTGCATGACATCTACCGCGAATGGAACCGCGTCTTCAACGAATACGACCCGCCGCGGTTCGCCGTCGCCGAAGCGTGGGTCGTCCCGGAACACCAGCATCTGTACGCGTCCGAACAGGAGCTCGGCCAGGTCTTCAACTTCGAGTTCGCGAAGGCCGACTGGTTCGCCGACGAATTCCGCACCGCGATCCTCGAGGGGCTTTCGAGCGCGGACGAATCGAAGTCGACGACGACGTGGGTCATGAGCAACCACGACGTCTGCCGCCACGCAAGCCGCTACGGGCTGCCGCAGGTGCGCACGAACGGGTACCACATCCTCGCGAACGATTGGCTGCTGCGTTCCGGGGAGACCTACCCCGAGGACCGCGAGCTCGGCGCGCGCCGCGCACGTGCCGCGATCCTGATGGAGCTTGGGCTCCCCGGTTCCGTCTACGTGTACCAGGGTGAGGAGCTTGGGCTTCCCGAGGTCCCGAACATCCCGTGGGACCGTCTGGAGGACCCCGTCGCGTTCAACACCGACCACGGTGGAGCGCAGAAGGGGCGCGACGGCTGCCGCGTGCCGCTCCCGTGGCGCGCCGCGGACATGCCGCGCGCGGCCGCGTGGGATCCCGCGTTCGGCACGGGCGCGTCCTTCGGGTTCTCCGACGCGAAACCCGACGGTTCCGCCGCCGACAATCCGCATCTCCCACAGCCGTTGTGGTACGCCGATTTCGCGGCCGACACCGAGGACGCCGACGACGCGTCGATGCTCAACCTGTACCGCCGCGCGCTGCATTGGCGCCAGAACCATCTGACGCCGACCGGGGACCTTTCGCTCGCATGGCTTGATGACGACGTCCTCGACCCCGGCGAGTCCGACGTCATCGCGTACGCGCGCCCCGTCGCCGATGGTGACGGCGGCCGTTTCGCGTGTATCGTGAACTTCGGCCCCACACCCGTCGAACTGCCGCACGGCGACATCGTCCTGCGTTCGACGCCGTTCGACGGCTATTCGCTACCTGTCGACGCCGCCATCTGGATGCGCATCTGACGCGAGACCGCAGTCCCGTTCAGACGTTCCACTTCCAGATCACACGGTCGCCTTTATAGACCGACAACGCGCAGATATGGGCGGTATCGAGTTTGAGATGCCGCCCGAAGCGCGGTTCGACGCCAAGCCACTGCGTCGTCAGGATACGCAGGATGTGCGCGTGCGCGACGCACAGCACGTCGCGGCCGGCCGCGAGCGCCGGCATGACCTGGTCGATGACGCGGCGCGCGCGTGCGGCCGCGTCATCGACCGTCTCCCCCGGACCGTTGACGATCGTGATCTCCTCACCATCCGGGAAGACCTCGACGCGTTCACCCGCAAGATGCGCGGCGAGCGACGTCGGACCATCCGCCCACACATCCCATTCCTCACCCAACGCGGCGAACAGTTCCTCACGGGTGCGCCCTTCCGCGCGCCCGTAATCCCACTCCTCAAGATCGGACATCAGCATAGGCGACGCGAACCCAGCTTCGTGCGCCGTCGTCACCGCGCGCCGCAGATCGGAACTATAGACGTCGCCATCGGCGAACCCATCCGGGAACAACGTATGCAGCCGTTCGCCCGCGTCACGCGCCTGCCGCACGCCGACATCGGTGAGTGGGATGTTCGTACGCCCTGTGTATTGTCCCGATTCGCTCCAGCGCGTCTGCCCATGCCGCAGCAACACGAGTGTGCCGTACCGCCGCGCGTTGTCATTCATCGTCGAATTCTGCATATCCACTACTGTAGCGTGTCACGTGAAGAACACGGCGGCCCATCATGTTCGCGCAGCACAAGCATCGGCGATACGCGGCGCACGATGGCATACACTGGGCAGTATGAAGAAGCACAACGAAGCGTCGACGGACGCGGACGTCAAACTCGCGGCCGCGTCGAACGCGATCGCCGACGAGCGCAAGCACGACCTCGACGAGACGACCGCGAAGACGGTCGCCCAACTCAACAAAGCGAACGCGAAGGTCACGAAACTGCGCGAGGAGCGCATCGCCGACCCGGACACCCTCGGCGACAAGGTGTTCCGTATGGCGTTCCCGGCCGTCGTAGGCCTCGTCGGCGGCAAAGTATTCAGCTCCGTGTGGAACCTCGTCACCGCGAAGATCCACCCAAGTCCCGACGACGACGAACAGGACCGCCAACAGGGGCTCATCATGAGCATGCTGTTCGCGGCGGCGTCGGCGGCGTTCGGCACACTGCTCACAAGCGTCTCCACGAAAGGCGTGCAGAAGATCATCGCGGGTATGCAGGCACGGCGCCGCCGCTGAACGCGTACACAGGCGTATGCGTGACTTGTGCGTGCGCCGCTTGTGCCGTAAGCACGACAGTGGCGCACACGGCCGGCGGCACGGCATAATGGACGGTATGACAGCACTACTGCATAACGAAACCATCGATGTCCTGCTCAATCGTCGCTCGATTCGCGCATTCCGCGACGAACCACTCTCCGAGGAAACGGTCGCGACGATCGAGACGGCCGCGCAACACGCCGCGTCAAGCCAATACCTCAATGATTGGTCGGTCATCCGTGTGACCGACCAGGAACGCAAGGACGCGCTCGCCGAGATCGGCGGACAACCATACATCGCGACGGCGCCCGCGCTCTACGTGTTCGTCCTCGACGAATACCGCAACATGGTCATCGCAAGCGAACAAGGCGTCGACGTCGACGGCGACGCGTTCACGCTCAAGAACAGCTACCGTTTCTCACAGGCGCAGAACGACGCCGTCCTCGCGCTCCATGCGATGGAGACGGCAGCCGAATCCCTCGGACTCGGCTGCGTCATCCTCGGATCGATCCTCAACGACATCCCACGTCTCATCGAACTGTTCGAACTGCCGAAGTACACGTATCCCGTCCTCGGCATCGCGATCGGCAAACCGGCGCAGGAGCCCGCGCTCAAGCCGCGCATGGGACGCGACCTGCAGTTCTTCGACGACGTCTACAACAGCGATCCCGCATTCGTCACGCGCAACATCGCCGCGTTCAACGACGAAGTGCACACATACCACGACCTGCGCGATCCGAACACGCCCGTGCCGACGTACGATGTGCAGACTGCGAACAAAGCGGCCGATACGAGTGTGCTCGAACGCGGTTTCGACCACGCCGCCGCGCAGGGCTTCGATCTCGACCACTGATGCGCGTGCGGCGACACATATGCGCCGCATGTGCGCCGCTGTGTCGTGACATAGGAAAAAGATAGTGAGGATGCAAGCTGCGTCACCGATAGCGCGGCTTGTATCCTTTTTTTCGTGAATACGGCTTACGGGAGCCTTTCTGGCTCATCCGCACCACGTTGAGCTGGGGATTGCGGTGGGTGAGGTGCCACATGCCGCAGAAATCACAACGATACACCCACAGTTCCGTACCGCGTTCGATACGGCTGTCCTCCGCCGCCTGCAACGCCTTGACCTTGTCGTGGTACATGATCTTGTTCGTCGTCGCGCAACGTTTGGGTGTGAAGTAGTGCATGCCCACATCTTAGGTTCGCCTCTACGACGACGGTGGCGTGGTGGGCGGTGGGCGGCAGTGTGCGGTGGGCGCCGTACGCGTCGTGTGGCGCCGTGGTTTGTGCGGATGCGCGACGGTGGGATGCCGTGTGCGTCGTGTGGTGCCGTGGTTTGTGCGGGGGCGCGCCGGGGGATGCCGTTGGCGT
>Dunbar_p2__coassemble_1164_pt1 | contig 25521 bp, 18 predicted proteins | sample Dunbar_p2__metabat2_high_PE_041 | metagenome-assembled genome bin Dunbar_p2 | reverse complement strand
ACAAGGCCCATACGAACACCGCTACGGCAAACCCCTGCCCTAGTCGTGCCCTACGCTCGCGCTGCAATCCCTACTTCCCACGCTTCAAGAACGCGGCTTTGACGAGGTCGATGATCATCTGCGTCATGTCCTTGCCGCCACCTTGCGTCGCTTCGGCGATGCCGCTGACTTTGCCGAGGAATCCTTCTCCGAACTGCTCTTCCATCAGATGCTGCACCCAACTGGTGTCGCGCACGCTTTTCTGCCCGGTGTAGACCTGTTCGAACGCGACGACCGCGCCTTCGCCGAGCGCCGCGATGATGCTCGCCGCGACGACCGCGTTGAGGACGCTCGCCGCGATGTTGATGCCGGGAATCGCTTTGATCGCGCTGATTGCCGAATGCGCGACGACGCTCGCCGTGCCGACCTGCACGATCGAGTCGAGGAAATGCTTCGCATCCTCATGTTTGTCTATCTCGTACAGCCGCGCGAGGCCGTTGAGTTCGGCGAGCTCGAGTGGGGACAGCACGAGCGAATCGGCGATCGGGATCGGCACGGCGCCGACGGTCGCACCTGCGGCGACGCTCACGCCGATGAGCCCCTGTGCGAGCATGCGTTTCCGCGCGAGCTTGAACTGCATCAGATCGCGTGTGCCGCCTTGCATGCCTTCCGGCATCGCGCGCATCGTCGCGTCGATGAGATCGGTGATGCCTTCGGGCGCCGCGAACGCGGTCTCGTTGATGATGTAGGTCTGCGCGACGACGGGCACGATCGCACGCAGGTTCCTTTCGACGCGCGTCCCGCGGAACGCTTCGCGCACCATGTCGATGTTGCGTGCGCGGTCCGGCTGCGAATACGACTTCGTGATGACGGCGATGATCGGCACCGATTTCCACATGCGCACCGCGTTCGACAGGTTGCGGATCGTTTCCGGGAACAGTTTCGCAGCGGTGCCGTCCACGCAGAACCAGATGACGTTGATGCGTGTGTTCTCGTTGCCGTCTTTCGCGCTCAGACGTGACCATTTGCGTACCGCGTACACAGCGCGCATGCTTTTGATCGGCGACGGTTCGAATCCGATCGAATCGATCACACGGAACGGCACGTCGGGGCTTTCGTAGATGTCGAGTTCCTCGGTCGTGCCGCGGGTGCCGAAACTTGTCTTCGCGACGTCGTCACCGATGACGGCGTTGATGAGCGTCGATTTGCCGACGCCCGAGTTCCCCAGGACGAGCACATTCCCCTTGGGCGCGCCACCGTTCGTCGGCGGTACGGGCTGCACGTCGATCACTTGGCCGTTATCGTATGTCATGCCGCCATCATAGGCACATGCGCATCGACGTGTCGCTGGCTTGCTCTGTGCGCATAGGTGTGTCACTTGGTGCGCTGTCGTACCGCGGCGCGGTGATAGGTATATCTACGCAAGTGGATGCGTCACTCGGTCTTTTCAGTGTCCTGTCCGGATGTGTTCGAAAGGGCGTTGCGTGATTCCTCGGCCGCCTTCTCGCGCGCCTTCGCTTGTTGTTCCGCCTCTTCGGCCGTGCGCGGCGTGCGCACGAGTTCCGAACCGGTCGCCTCGACCATCAGGTCGTCGACACGGTCGAGCATCGCATCGAATTCCTTCTGCTGCTCGGGTGTGAGTTCTGTGTCCTGGACCGCGTGCAACTGCGCCATGATGTCCTCCGCCTGTTCGTTCCAGGCGATGTAGTCCTCCACTTCGCTTGCCGGGATGCCTTCGTCGCTGTTGAGGAGCGTCGCAAAATGCGCATACTTCGTCATGAATTCCTCATAGTTCTTCATGACCTGTTCCGGATCGGTCGTCGATGGCGTGACTTCCTTCTTCTCCTCATCCGAAGCCGCGCTTTGCGAAGACGCCGACGAGGGTGATGCTTCGGCGGACGCGTCCTTCTTCGATGTGAAGTGCAGCGCGAGGAGGATGCCCACCGCGACCAATGCGGCGACGATCACGCCGACGATGGCGATGACCCACACCTTCTTCTTCGATGCGGCTTCCTGATCCGACGTGGTCTTTTCCATTCCGTCTCCTTGACATCGTTTGCATCACACTGGTCGCAATCTAACTACCATCGTAACAAATCAGAGCCATGACAACTTCCGCATACTCACATCTTCCACCGTGTTTTTGACACAATCTTCACGGTTGCGCTCGCGACACCCGATTCCCGATATCCGAGATTCCCGACCCCCGATATTCCGATATCCCATCCACATCCGATCACCGATCCACGTCACCATCAGCGCCCTTCATGGCGATCCGTACAATGTCCGTACACGCCACGCCGACGCCGTCATCGAAGAACAGCCTGTGCGATGCGCCATCATACCGTTCGACGACACCTTCGGCCGTCACATACATGCCGCGGTCGGCACGGTCTGCCGTCTGGAAATACGTCACCGAGACAACCGGATGGTCGTCGATGCGCGCGAGCACGTCGGCGAGCCTGCGGTCGAGTTCCTCGCGCGCGTCCTCCCCGAGTTCGATACGGCGTTCGACGGGCTTCGACGCGTCCTCGATGAGCTCACCGTATCCGCTGAGCGCCGCGAACGGCATGAACTGCGCCGCCCGCTGCCCGACGGGCATATGCGCATGCGTGCGCGAACGGTGGCGCTCCATGCCGATGATGTCGTCCGCCTCAAGATAGCGTGACATATGCGGTTTCGCGATGACGAACGCCGCTTTGAGCGACGGGTCGGCCGCGAGCCGCGCCGCGCTTGTCGACTCCCCTGCGAACCTGCGTCCCGGAGCATGCACACGCCGCGTTTCATTGACGTCCTGCATGCGCTGTTCGACTTCGAACAGGCGCGGCCGTCCGCTTATGCCGAGCGCCTTGAGCGACGGCGAGACGGCGAGGCATATCGTTTTGGACGTGCGCGACTCATCCGCGACGACCAGATTGGCGTCGAGCGGATCAAGGCCGCGTTCCACGCATTCCTCGGACGCGTAGAACGACTTGAGGTCTATCGCAAGATACGTTCGCTCGTTCACGACGACCATTATCGAACAGATGTTCGAACACGTCGAGTCCGGCGCGTCGTGCTCCGAAGTCCCATGTCATGCCCGTGATGGAAGGATGGCGTATGCGGGGACGGTGCCGGCGGTGTCGGCACCGTCCCCGCATACGCCAAGGCATCAGGCGAACTCGCGCTCGCAGATCGACGCGACCTCACGCACGCATGCCTCCGCCATGAGCTTACCGGCTTCGGCGGTCGCCCCACGTGGATCGGCGAGGCCGCCGTACGCCGGCACGTCCCCTGGACGCACCGGGTAGCGCACGTATGGTCTCGGCGTCACCGGCCCCTCGTATACGATGCGATCCATATGCACGGCCTCGGGCGCGTAATGCAGCATGAGCGCCGTCTCGGTGACAGCCGCGTGTTCGAGCGCCCACCCCGGGAACACAAGGTCACCGCTGAACACATCATCGATGACGTCCTGGGTGAGCGGGTCCCACCAGTTCGTCTCGATGATCGTCGCCGCACCTCCTGTCTCCCTCGTGACGAGGTCGATCGCTTCCACAATGAACGCCTCGTTCTCGAAATGGGCGTTCATGACGACGATCTTCGTGAATCCATCGTCGATGAGCTCGCGCAGCACGTCGTGCATCTGCGCGATGACGGTCGCGCCGTTCATGTCGATCGTCCCCGGGAACAACGGTCCGCCGCCGGAAAGCGGCTTCGATTTGTATCCATAGCTGATCGTCGGCATGACCGTGCCGTCCACGGCCTTCGCGAGGTCCTCGGCGATGCACGCCGCCAACGTCGCATCGGTGCGCATCGGCAGATGCTGGCTGTGCTGTTCGGTCGACCCGATCGGCACGATGACCGGCTTGTCCTTGCGGGCCGCGAACTCCGGCCATGTCATCTCATCCATACGGTACGTCATTGTTGTCTCCTTTGTTGTCGTTTCACATCCACAGTGCGCCGCACCGCACATTCAAATCGTCCCCAGGTCCTTCTCGGTGTTCTCATGCGACAGGCACATCGCCACGAGCGCGATGGCGGCGATGACGACCATGTACCAGGCAGGGGCGATCGCCGATCCGGTCGCCCAGATGAGCCACGTCGCGATGAACGGGGCCGTGCCACCGAACAAGGCGTTCGCAAGGTTGAAACTGAACGCGAAACCAGTGAACCGCACGCTTGTCGGGAATGTCTCGGTCAGATAGCTCGACAGTGTGCCGTCATTCGCGGTGAGCGTCGCGCACAACGCGAGCTCCACGAGCAGCACCGGCCAGAACGCGCCGGTCTCGAGGATCATGAAGGCGGGGACGGTCAGCACGATGAACGCGACACAGGCGCCAACGAGCACCTTCTTGCGGCCGAAATGATCGGAGATATGCCCCATCGCGAAGACAAGACCGATGTAGAGCACAAGGCACACCGTCGTGATGAGCGAGGATTGCGAGGCCTCCATGCCGACCGTTTCCGAAAGGTACGTCGGCAGGTACGTGAGCACCGTGTAGAAACCGACCGCATTGAGCATACACGCGCCGAAGCTGAGCAACACCTGCTTGAGATGATCGTGGAACAGTGTGCGCAACGGCGAGACGTTGCGCGTCCCCTTCCCCGCATCCATTCCGCCTTCCTTGCGTTCGAGCTCGGCGTTCATCTGTTCGTAGATCGGCGAATCCGCGACATTGTTGCGGATGTAATGCACGATGAGCCCCAGCGGACCGGCCATGAGGAACGGCACACGCCACCCCCATGCGCTCATCGCCACCGCATCCAGGTTCGTCGTCATCAGCATCGCGAGCGTCGAACCGGCGAGGAGTCCGATCGCGGTCGAAGCCGGAATGAGCGAGCAATAGATGCCACGGCGCTTGACCGGCGCGTATTCGCCGAGGAACGTCGCCGCACCCGCGTATTCACCCGATGCCGAGAAACCCTGCACCATGCGCATCAGCAGCAACAGGAGCGGTGCGAGCACGCCGATGACCGCGTAGGACGGCAGGCAGCCGATGAGGAACGAGGCCCCCGACATCAGCAGGATCGACAGGCTCAACGCCCGTTTGCGCCCGAACCTGTCGCCGAAATGCCCCCAGAACAGCGCCCCGACCGGTCGGAGCACAAACGACAACGCAAAGACGCCGAAAGTCTCCATCAGCGCGACCGTGCGGTCGGAGGAGGGGAAGAACACGCCCGCGATGACCGTGGCGAAGTACGAATACGAGGCGTAATCGAACCATTCGATGAAGTTGCCGAGGAACGACGACCATGCGACTTTGCGCACCATGCCCTGGCGCTCATCTTCCGGCTCGCGCTCCACGCCGCCCAGCTCACGGACATCCATGCCCATATCCGTTATGGCACTCATGGCATCCACCTTTCTACTCTGCTCGGATTGTCCATCCACGGCGTCGTGCCGCGATATCCGCACTATCGCGCGATGCGTTTGCCGCACCATGAACGCATCGTTAATGCCGGCGCCGATGCGGACGACGTTTCGTCAACGCGACCGCGGCCCCTCACCACGTCGCCCCAGGCGCGTCGCCGTTCGTCTCGGCTTCGATTTGCGCCGCGAATAACAGCAAGGACCAGGCGACGCCATCCTCGGATGTGATCCCGCAAAGCCTTGTCACTTTGTCAAGCCTGTTGTACAGCGTCTGTCGCTGGATTCCCAGACGCTCACATGCGCGGGTCTTGTTGTCCCCCGTCTCAAAACAGGCGGCGAGTGTACGGACGAGCGCATCATCCGCCGCGAGGGACTCCCCCATCATCACACCGCGCAGCATCGCGAGTGCTTCGCCCGTCCTCCCCACATGCGCGAACCGTGGGAGCAGCCCGTCGTATACGCTGTGCATCATCCCCCATTGCGGCGCGCCCGACCGAATCCATGCGCGCATCACGCCAATCGCATCGGCGAGCATGCCCGCCTCCGCAACGGCGCGGCCGCCGATCGTCCAGACCCCTTCGGCACCGGCGGCCGCCCCTGCAAGCACTTCGTCGCATTGGTTCGAGAGCCAAGCGAGGCCGGTAGGAACCCCTTCCTCTCTTCTCCCGCACACGCCGCCGTCCACATGGACGAGTCCGAACATCACACCGCCATCCAACATGCATAGTGTCTGGGCCCCCTCGATTGAGGCGAACCCCTCCAGCAGCCGTTCGATGCGCCCTGTGGACGCCGTGAGCGAGCGCACGCCGACAGCGAATGGGTAGTACGACGCCGTGTCGCCGGCCCCGAGCGCCTTGAGCAGCTGGCCGATGTCGCCCGCCTCCTCGCGTCCCGCATGTATGCCATCGGCTGGTCCGGACAACACCCGCGCGGTCATCGCGGCGGATGCGTCCCGTGGCATGAGCGCCGCCATGACCTGTCCGACGACATGCGCGATCTGTGTGCGTGTGCGTTCGTCGAACAGCCGTACGCGCTGCGAAAGTTCGAGTGTGGCGACCGGCACGCCTTGCCGTTCTATCGGGATGAGCACGACAGGGGCCTCACCAGCGTCCATCGTCGGGCCATACTGTGCGATCGGCAAACCGTCGGCGTCGTAGATGGCGACCGATTCACCGCAGATATGCGAGAGGTGTTCACCCACGTCCTGTACATCGTCCGCCTGTGCGAGCTCGCGTCGCAGCACCGTGGACAATGCGTCCACTTCCATTTGCACAAGGAACTGGTCCTTGACGATGAGTGTGTTCACGCTCTGGCAGGCGTCGACGAATGGTATGCGCGAGCGCAATCCGATGACGGGAAGACCGCGCTCGTCCGCACGCGCGCGTAGCGCCGCGGGAATGTCCTTCAGTCCTTCGACGAGCTCGATGACGAGCCCCGCCGCGCCGATGTCCGCAAGCGAGTCCACGTATTTCGCGAGTTCGTGGTCCTCGAGATGGGCGAACAGCGCGCTTCCTTCGACGATGACGAGTTCGCCGCCGGAGAGGAAGCGCGCGACATCATACCGTTCGTTCGTATACGCCCACCGGACGGTGTTGTCGAGCGTGTCCGGCGACGCTTCGACGATCGGATCCGCTTTCGCAAGCACGGATCGCGTGAGGATGTCCTTGACCGTGACCGTCATACAAACCGTCCATTCCCTGTTGCCATGCATTCACATCGCCGCCATACGCGCGCAAACGATGCCGGCGAGAATAGCGGGCACAGATTACAGGAAACCCAGACGCACGTTACCGGCACGTCACACATGGCGCGCCGGCACGAAAGGAGCCATGATGGCCACGACGGTATTCACGAACGCCGCATTTCGCGGATGCACGGAACCCCAGGACATGCTCATCGAGGATGGCGTGTTCCGCATGATCGGCACACATCTGCTCCCGAAGCTCGCCGCACAGGGATACGACCTCCGGGATGCGTCCATCGTCGACCTCACCGGACATCTGGTCAGCGCACCGTTCTGCGATACACATCTACACCTCGACTATGTGTTCACATCACGCAAACCCGGTGCAGCGAACACGTCGGGCACGCTGTTCGAAGGCATCCAACGCTGGGGTGAGACGAAGTCCGACCTCACCGTCGATGAGGTGAAGGAACGTGCGCGCAAGGCCGTCGCGATGGAGGTGCGGCACGGCGTGCAGTACATCCGCACCCATGCCGACGTCACCGACCCGAGACTCACGTCGTTGCGCGCCCTCCTCGAACTGCGCGAGGAACTCAAGGACCTTGTGACGATCCAGATCGTCTCGTTCCCGCAGGAAGGCATGTACTCGTATGAAGGAGGCGCCGAACTCGTCGAGGAGGGACTGCGGATGGGCGCGGATTGCGTGGGCGCCATCCCCCATTACGAGGCGTGCCGCGAATTCGGCGAACGTTCGATGCACACGACGGTCGAGCTCGCGTCCCGCTACGGCAAACTCATCGACGTGCATTGCGACGAGACGGACGATCCGAACTCGCGCTACGTCGAGCTGCTCGCCGCGCTCGCCGACGCGGAGGGCATCGGGACGATGACGACGGCGAGCCACACATGTTCGCTCGGATCGGCGGACAACAGCTACTTCTTCCATCTGACGAAGCTGCTCAGGCATGCGCGGATGAACTTCGCGTGCGCGCCCACCGAGAACCTCTACCTGCAGGGCCGTCAGGACACGTTCCCGAAACGCCGGGGCATCACACGGGTCAAGGAGCTCACGGATGCGGGCATCAACGTCTCGCTCGGACAGGATTCGATGCAGGATCCGTGGTATCCGCTCGGCAACGGCAACATGATGATCATCCTCGACTATGCGCTGCACCTCGCGCAGATGATGACGCCGCCCGAAATCGAATGCGCGCTCGACCTGCTCACCGTCAACGGCGCGACGACGCTGCACCTGTCGGACACCTATGGCATCAAGGAAGGCAACGCCGCGAACTTCATCGTGCTCGACGCGCACAACGCGTTCGACGCCGTGTACGAGCGCGCGGATGTCGTGATGTCGGTGCGCGATGGGCGCACCATGTTCCGGGCGACGACGACGGTCGACACACCGGTGCCCGTGCTCGCCGAACACCTGTCCACGGATGCGCCGATGACGGCGGCACCCGATTGGCTCATCCGCGCCTGAGACACCACACCGTACGCCCATGTCCGGCATGTGAATGGGCGTACGGTTTCCTTTCGTTGGAATTCCGCCGTTTTCACAAAATACTCGTTTGCCGATGTAGCCGACGCTTGCTAGGGTTTATCCCGTAGCGAATCCCTTTGTCTCCATTGTCCGGAAGGAGCTTCGGCTTGTCTGCTGAACTCGAAGAGATCCATGAAGAATGCGGCATCTTCGGTGTCTGGGGTCACCCGGACGCCGCCCGTCTCACCTACTTCGGACTGCACGCGCTGCAGCACCGCGGCCAGGAGGGCGCCGGCATCGTCGCGAACGACCACGGCCATCTGAGCGGCCATCGTGGTCTCGGCCTGCTCACACAAGTATTCAAAGACGAGAAAGACATCCAGAAACTGCAGGGCGACCGCGCGATCGGCCACGTCCGCTATGCGACCGCCGGCTCGGGCGGCCTCGACAACATCCAGCCGTTCATCTTCCGTTTCCATGACGGGGACATGGCGCTGTGCCACAACGGCAACCTCACGAACTGCTTCTCGCTGCGCCGCGCGCTCGAAAACGAAGGCGCGATCTTCCATTCCAATTCGGACACCGAAGTACTCATGCACCTCATCCGCCGTTCCGTGCGCAGCACCGTCGTCGACAAGCTGCAGGAGGCGCTCAACACCGTGCATGGCGGCTTCGCGTACCTCATCATGACCGAGGACGCGATGATCGGCGCACTTGACCCGAACGGGTTCCGTCCGCTTTCGCTCGGCCGCATGACGAACGGCGCCTACGTCCTCGCGTCCGAGACGTGCGCGCTCGACGTCGTCGGCGCCGAACGCATCCGTGACATCCAACCGGGCGAAATGATCATCATCGACGATTCCGGGTACCGCACCCTCAAATACACGAGCCATACGCAACTGTCGATCTGCTCGATGGAATACATCTACTTCGCACGTCCCGATTCCGACATCTACGGCGTCAACGTGCATTCGGCGCGCAAGCGCATGGGCGCGCGCCTCGCGCAGGAGGCGCCCGTCGACGCGGACATGGTCATCGGTGTGCCGAACTCGTCATTGTCCGCCGCGTCCGGCTACTCCGAGGAAGCCGGACTTCCGAACGAAATGGGTCTCATCAAGAACCAGTACGTCGCGCGCACGTTCATCCAGCCGACGCAGGAGCTGCGTGAACAGGGCGTGCGCATGAAGCTCTCGGCCGTCAAATCGGTCGTCAAAGGCAAACGCATCATCGTCCTCGACGATTCGATCGTGCGCGGCACGACGTCGAAGCGCATCGTGCAGCTGCTCAAGGAGGCGGGCGCCGCCGAAGTGCATATGCGCATCAGCTCACCGCCGCTCAAATACCCATGCTTCTACGGCATCGACATCTCGACGACGCAGGAACTCATCGCCGCGAAGAAATCGGTCGAGGAGATCCGCGAATTCATCGGTGCGGACTCACTCGCCTACCTTTCGCTCGACGGCCTCATCGAATCGATCGGACTGAACGCGGACGCCCCCTATGGAGGATTGTGCGTCGCCTATTTCAACGGTGACTATCCGACCGCGCTCGACGATTACGAACAGGACTTCCTCGATTCGCTCACGCCGTCGGACCGCGTCCGTCTTCCCGGATACGAAGGTCGCAAAACGCTCTACGAGGGCACCGAATACACGTGCCGCGCGCACGGCGAGCATGCGGCCGCCGATCCGACCGAATATTGCATCGCGAACGAGTGACCATCCCCTGTGCGTATATGCGCGCATCAATACCGACACCAACACACCAACACACAACCAGGCACGAGTTTCCTAAGAAAGGGTGAACATGCCACAAGCATATGAGAACGCCGGCGTGAGCGTCGAAGCGGGATACGAGGTCGTCAAGCGCATCAAGTCGCATGTCGCGCGCACGAACCGTCCCGGTGTCGTCAGCGGCATCGGCGGTTTCGGCGGCCTCTTCGACCTCGCGTCGCTCGACTACAAGGAGCCGGTCCTCATCTCCGGCACCGACGGCGTCGGCACGAAGCTCGTCATCGCCAAACTCATGGACAAACATGACACGATCGGCATCGATTGCGTCGCGATGTGCGTCAACGACGTCGTCGCGCAGGGCGCGCAGCCGCTGTTCTTCCTCGATTACATCGCGTGCGGCAAGAACGACCCGGCCGTGCTCGAACAGGTCGTCTCGGGCGTCGCCGACGGCTGCGTCCAGGCGGGCGCCGCGCTCATCGGCGGCGAGACCGCGGAGATGCCGGGCATGTACGACGCCGACGAATACGACCTCGCCGGATTCACGGTCGGCTGCGTCGAACGCTCGAAGATCGTCGACGGTTCGGCGATCCGCGAGGGCGACGCACTCATCGGCCTGCCGTCGACGGGCGTGCATTCGAACGGGTTCTCCCTCGTGCGCAAGGCGCTCTTCGCACAGGCCGGCTACGACGTGCACACGCGTCTTGACGAGCTCGACGGCCGCGAGATCGGCGATGTGCTGCTCACGCCGACGAAGATCTACGTGAACGCGCTCATGCCGCTGTTCGAAGCCGGCCTTGTGCACGGTGTCGCGCACATCACGGGAGGCGGTTTCATCGAGAACGTGCCGCGTATGCTCCCCGACGGCCTCGCCGCGCGCATCGACCTCGGCGCATGGCCGGTCCCGCCGATCTTCGGCGTCATCGAGAAGGCCGGCGACGTCGACCATATGGAGATGTACAACATCTTCAACATGGGCATCGGCATGGTCGTCGCCGTCCCCGCCGACCGCGTCGACGAGGTCATGAACCTCCTCGACGATGCAAACGAGGCGGCGTACCGCATCGGTGCCGTCGTCAAGAAGTCCGAGGCGGACGTCGAACTCATCTGAACAATCGTGAAGGCCGCGCGCGCTTGCGCCGCGGCCTTCGGCATGGGCGCGTACGCGTCCGCCGTTGTCCACGGACAACACAGATCCACGACGGGATCATCACGAAGATTTCCGAGTACCACGAGAAAGAAGAGACATGAAGGTTTTGGTCATCGGTTCCGGCGCGCGCGAACATGCGATCGCCGACACGCTGCTGCGCGGCGGCAGCGTCGAAGAGGTCACGGTCGCGCCCGGCAACCCGGGCATGGAACTTGACGCGGGCATCCGCACATTGCAGCTCGCGCCGTCGAACCAGGCCGCACTCATCGATTTTGTGCGCAACAACGACTATGACTGGGTGTTCGTCGGCCCCGAGGTGCCGCTCATCGACGGCATCGTCGACGCGTTCGCCGAAGCGGGCATCAAGGCGTTCGGTCCGCGCAAGGCGGCCGCGCAGATCGAGGGGTCGAAGGACTTCGCGAAGCAGCTCATGGCGCGTTACGACATTCCGACGGCCGCGTACAGGACGTTCGACGAGCTCGTGCCGGCGGTCGACTATGTGCATGAGCATGGCGCGCCGATCGTCATCAAGGCGGACGGGCTCGCCGCCGGCAAGGGCGTGACCGTCGCGATGGACGAGGACACGGCCGTCGCCGCGCTCAACGACATCTTCGTCGACCATCGTTTCGGTTCCGCCGGTGCGAAGGTCGTCATCGAGGACTTCCTCGAAGGTCAGGAGTTCTCACTGATGAGCTTCGTGAACGGCACCGAGTTCTGGCCGATGCCGATCAGCCAGGACCACAAGCGCGCCTATGACGACGACAAGGGCCCGAACACGGGCGGCATGGGCGCGTACAGCCCGGTGCCTCAGATCGGGCAGGATGTCGTCGACGAGGCGATCAAGACGATCGTCAAGCCGACCGTCGAGGCGATGGCGCAGGAGAACACGCCGTTCACCGGCATCCTCTACGCGGGTCTCATCGCGACCGCGGACGGCCCGAAGGTCATCGAGTTCAACGCGCGTTTCGGCGACCCGGAGACCGAAGTCGTGCTGCCGAAGCTCACGAGCGACCTCGGTGCCGCGATCGATGCGATCCTCAATGGTGACACGCCCGAGTTCACGTGGGACGAGGACAATGCGACGCTCGGCGTCGTGCTCGCGTCCGACGGGTATCCGAATGATGTCGTCAAGGGCGCACGCATCCCCGCGCTGCACGTCGACGCCGACTCCCACGTCTACTATGCGGGCGTCGCGCGCGATGACGACGGTCTCGTCGCGAACTCCGGCCGCGTCCTGCTTGTCGAATCGTCCGCTCCGACGCTCGCCGAAGCGCAGCAGAAGGTCTACGCGATCCTCGACTCCGCGGATACGACCGGCATGTTCTACCGCCACGACATCGGCGCGAAGGCGCTCAAGGACTGACGTTCCCGCTACCGTCACCTGCGATACGTACACATATACAGGGGTGGTCGGCATCCATGAGGATGCCGACCACCCCTTTTGTGCACGATGCGCGCGTTGTGGATGACCGTGCGTCGTGGCGCCGCCGCCAACTACTGCCACGTGCGCGTTGTAGACGGCTGTCTATTGCGGCACCGCCGCGTCCGCCGACTACTTCGGGAGTGACATGAAGTCGGTGTCCTTGAGGTAGTTCGCGCCCGCGGTGATGTCGTATTGGATGAGCTTGTAGTCGTCGAGCAGCTGCTTCGTCGCCGCGTCCATGTCCGCAACGCTCATCGGCTTGCCGTCCTGGCCAAGGTAGATCGCCTGTCCTTCGGGGATGCGGTCCCATCCTTGGATCGTGTTGACGACCGGGGGTTCCATCGCGGCCACATGCTCGTGCATGAGCGTGAGGAAACCGATGTATGGGGAGACTTTCGCGTTCATCTGTTCCGCCGCCTGCGCGATGAAGAAGTTCGGCGACGAGTACGCGCTGTCGTCGATCTTCGTGTCATGGCTCCATGACGCCTTGTTCGACCAGATGAAGTAGTCGGTCAGATGAAGGTCGATCGAGTTCTTCGTGTCCGCGCCCGCCGTCGCGTAGATGCCGGGCAGATGGTCGCCGTAGAACACGACGGTGACCGGTTTGTCGATGTCGTCGAGTTCCTCAAGGAACTTGAGTGTCGCGTCGTCGGTCAGTTCCATGCCTTTCGCATACGTGCGGATCGACTTCTTCTCCTTGTCGGTGAGTGGTTTCGTCGAACCGTCCGCGTCGTGTACTTCGAATTCGTTGTTGGTGTACCAGTCGTTGTACGGCATGTGGTTCTGCATCGTGATGACTTGGAGGAATTGGTTGCCGTCCGTTTTCCTCAATTCCTCGACCGTGCTCTCGTAGGTCGCTTCGTCGGAGACGTATGGCGAATCGTCGATCCTGTCCTGGTGCGAGATGATGTCGTCGCCTTTGAGCGCGTAGAAGTGTGAGAATCCGAGTTTCTTGTAGTTCGTCTCACGCGAATACATGCTGGGTTCGTACGGGTGCAGCCCGATCGAGTTCTCCGGCGGCCCCCACAGCTGGTTGACGCTCGGCGTCCAGCATGCGCCCGGCACGAGCTGCTGGTATGGGCTTGTGAGGGACGCGTCGAAGTTGGCCATGCTCAATCCGGTCAATCCCATGTATTCGAGGTTCGCGGTGCCGCCACCGTATCCGGATGAGAGCATGAGGCCGCTTGTCGTCTCCCCTTTGATCTTGCGGATGTTCGGCATCGGGTCCTTGTTGAGTTCGACGCCGGGCACACGTGTGGGGTCGGAGAACGATTCCGACAGCACGTAGATGACGGTGCTGTCGTCGAGCGAATGCGTACGTGTCTCGTTGATCCGCGCGGCGTCCTTGCGGTAGCGTGCCGCGACCTCGTCCATCGTCTCCTTGCTGTACGTCGCCGGCATGTCCATGACCTTCGGGTCGACCTGCCGCAGGAACGAGACGACGACGCCGTTGCGTTGCGCGTCGTAGACCGAATCCCACATCGATGGTTTGTCGCCCATGCCGCGCGAGACGTGGTATCCCCACGAGTCGACGACACCGACGGACTGCCCGTAGCCGCCGATCGCGAGCGCGGGCGCGAGCACGAGCAGTACGCGCACGCATGCGCCGACCGCGTTGTTGCCGCCCGCGATGAGCGCGCCGTGGCGTGGGTCGAAGTGTGCGCAGATGACCGATGCGACGATCGAGACGACGATGATGCCCGCCGCGATGCCGAAGATCATCGGCGCTTCGGGTGGCAGGAACTTCATCAGGTCGCCGGTGTTCTTCCCGAGGAAGTTGAGGTCGGATGGCAGGATCGCCTCGTAGCGTGTCGCGATCTTCATCTTCTCGGTCGCCGCGATGACGGCCGCCGCCGACAGCAGGATCGGCGTCGCTATCCAGAACCGGTTCGTCGCCATGAGCAGCATGAGGTAGACGAGTGCGATGATGATGAGGTTGAGCAACAGCACACAGTTGCCTTGCGTGACCATTTTGTGCCACATCGTGCCGAGGTTCTCGCCTGTGCTGGACAGTTGCACACGCGTCGACGTGAGCGCGACGCCCCACTGCATGATCGCGAGCGACGCGTAGTCGACGAGAAGGAAGAGCACCGCGTATACGACCGCCCATATCGCGCGCGCGGTGCGCGTCCCGTGGGTGCGCTGCGCGCCGCCGCTGTCGTCCGGGTCGATTGTGCGGATCGAGAGTTCCTCGATCTCGTTGTCCTGTCGCTGTTGTCCGTTGTCCACTATGTGCCGCTCCAGATGGTTCGTTCGTGTCGTGGGTCGTATGTGAAAAAGCCGCGTCCATTTTCCTCCGACAAGCTGACAATACGCTGTGCGCTGGGCTGTGCGCGATGCGGACGCGTAGGCATGTGCCGCTACAGTGTGTACGGTCCGCGCCGAATGCCGCGTGGACGAAGGAGGACGACGACATGGCTTCCATCGCCGTATGGAAGGAGCTGTACGCGGTCCGTATCACGACCGGTTGGTTCCCCGCGCTGTTCTTCATCGCGACGCTCGCCGCGCTCATTGTGCTCAGTGTCACGCAGATGCGTCGCCACGCGCGCAGGCGCCTGATGCTCGAATGGGCCGCCGCGCTCGGCGTGGGCGGCGTCGGCGGTGCGATCGTATGGTTCATCTCGGACGGCATCGTCCTGTTCGGTGTCGAATTGGGTTGGGATGTCATCATCTCGTCGGCGATCGGATTCCTCGTCCTTGGGTTCTTCATCGCGGCCGCGGTCGCGGCGCGCGGCTGGCGGCGCGTGCTTGCGATCGTCATGGTGCCGCTCACGTTCGTCACGACGGCGGTGCGCATCAACATGATCTACGGCGAATACCAGACGATCGGTTCACTCGTCGACTATTCGCCGTATCCGTACATCACCGCGTCCGACGTCTCGCTTGACACGGTTTCCATACCCGAATGGAACCGCGACGTCGACGCGCATACGCAGACACCCGCGAAGGAAGGCCGTCTGCTGTCGGCCGACATTCCGAACCCCGCGTCGAAGTTCGCCGCGCGCAAGGCGCTCGTCTGGCTGCCGCCGTCGGCGCTCGCGAAACGACCGCCACGGCTGCCCGTCATCGTCATGCTCGCCGGGCAGCCGGGCAGCCCCACACGCTATTTCACCGCGAGCAACACAATCGACGTCCTGACGAGGTACGCGCACGCGCACAACGGGCTTGCGCCGATCGTCGTCTCCCCCGACCAGAACACGTCGATGACGCGCAATTCGCTGTGCGCGGACACGGTCAAATACGGCAACGCCGAGACGTATCTGACGAAGGACGTGCCCGATTGGATCCGCACACACCTGCCGGTGAGCGACGACGCACGGGATTGGACAATCGGCGGCTTCTCGCAGGGCGGCACCTGTTCGACGCAGATCGGCCCGAACCATCCGCTCATCTACGGCAATGTGCTCGCCGTCGACGGCGAGCTCGCGCCGAACGCCGGCAGCGTCGACGCGATGGTCGACGGGTATTTCGGCGGCGACCGCGCCGCCTATGAACGGCAGGTCCCCGTCAACGCGCTGCGCGCGCACGCCCCGTCGGACCAGCTGATGATTCTGGCGGCGGGAGAAAAGGACGTCGTATCGATGGCGAACATCGCTACGATTGGAAACGAAGCGACCAAGGCCGGATGGACGGTCGTGCGGATCAAGGCCAAAGGTGCCGGACATGATTGGCGCGCCGTCAACGCCACGCTCGACGCGGCGCTGCCATGGCTGTGCGACCGCATGGGCCTCGCGGCGGGCTCCGGCCGAGGGAAGGACGAGGACGACGGGAGGATGGACACGATGGAGACGAATCCGGGAATCGAGGTGCTGCGATGAACGCACAACCGAAGGCGAGGCTGCATGCGAACGGCGACGGCGTCGGCGCGCAACTCGCGCACGACCTGCGCCAATGGGCGCATGAGCAACGTTTCGCGCTATGGACGACGTTCGGATTCGTCGTCATCAATGTGTGCTGGTGGCTCGCATACGCGGTGCGGCACCGCACATTGCCGTACGCGTCGATGGACACGACGCTCGGCGCGTTCGACATCGCGCACCTCATGCCGTCGCTCATCCTGACACGCGGCGTGTTCCAACTCATCGTCGAGGCGCTTCTCATCCTGTGCATGCTGTGCATCGCCGAACCGATAATGGGCGTGTGGCGCACGGTCGGATCGGCGCTCGCGAGCGCGGCGATCGGCGTCGTGCTCGGCCTGCTGCTGTGCGCGGGATTCAATACGTTGTTGCAGGACAAGGCGATCATCTACCATGTGTCGTTCACGTTGTCGCCGCTCGTGCTTGTCGTTGGGGCCCTGTTCGCATCGACGGCGTTCGCCTACCAACAGTGGCGCCGCCGCATACGCCTCATCGGCTATACGGCGATCCTCGTCGTCCTGCTCTATGGCGGCAACCCGGGCGACTATTGCATGCTCGTCGCCGCGGTCGCCGGCCAGCTCATCGGCCGGGCGATGGCGGGTCCGCCGATCGAGGACGACGCATGGCATTGGCAGTACAGCAGTTCCACGGAAGTGCGCCGCATCCTCGGCTCGATCGGCATCGTGCTCGCGCTCGGCCCGATCGCCGCCGCGACGTCGCGTTCGCATGCCGGCCCGCTCACCGGACTCGCCTGGGTGCTCTCCCCCGCGTCGGTCAACACCGGCAAGCTCGCATCATGCATGCATGGCCATATCACGAACGGCTGCTTCGAACAGTACGAGCTCATGCGCGCGAGCATGACGGGCGACCTGATCCGCTCGGTGCTGCCGCTCCTCGTGATGGTCGCGCTCGCATGGGGTGTCTATCTTGGCCGCCGTACGGCGGCGGTGTGCAGCATCGTCTTCTATATCGCGTCCGCCGTGATCACAGTGTGCTATTACGTCGTCATGCCGTCGGTTGCCGCGAACGCGGCGATGCCGTTCTCGGGCCGCGCGCTTGAGACGTGCCTCATCAACACACTTGTCCCGCTCATCTATGCAATCGTGCTCATCATCGAGCTGCCTGCGTTCTCGATTCGCACGAAGGAGCGTACGCTGCGCATCGGCCTGTTCGTCCTTGCGGCGACGTTCGTCGTCTGTGCGGCGATCTATCTCGTCTTCGGGCTCGTGCGCGGCGATGATTTCACGCCACGTCCCGGGCTACGCGTCCTGCTCGCCGAATTGCCGGGGCGTTTCCTGCCGGTCGGGTTCCTGACGAACACGCGTCTCGCGTTCGTACCGGACACGCCGCTCGCGTCGTTCGTCTACCAAGGCGTCGGCGTCATGTTCTGGATCGTGTTCGTCGTCGTCGCGTTCGCATGGCTCAACGCGACGATCGACTATGACAGGAAGGCGCATGCGCGTGCCGAGGAGCTCGTCGAGCATGGTGGTGAGTCGATGAGCTTCATGGCGACTTGGGAAGGCAACGAATACTGGCTTTCGGGCACGAAACGGTCCGCGGTCGCATACCGTGTGCTCAACCATATCGCGTTGACGACGACGGGACCGTTCGGCGATCCGGAGGAATGGATGAGCGACCTCGACGAGTTCGCGCGCTTCTGCCGCGACCATTCATGGTCGCCGGTGTTCTACGCGGTGCATGAGCCGGCGCGCGACCATCTTGCGAAGCTCGGCTGGCATTCGATCATGGTCGGCGACGAGATGGTCATCGACCCGCAAAGCTGGAAGACGACCGGCAAGAAGTGGCAGGATGTGCGCACGGCGATCAACAAGGCGAAGCGCGAAGGCATCACCGACGAGATGGGCACCTATGAGGATGCGCCGGCCGACGTGCAGGAGCAGATCCAGGAGATCTCCGACCAATGGTCGCAAGGCAAGGCATTGCCGGAGATGAAGTTCACGCTCGGCGGTGTCGAGGAGCTCAAGGACCCGCGCGTGCAGGTGCTCTACGCGATCGACGGCGACGGCGTCGTGCAGGCGGTCACGAGCTGGCTGCCGACATGGCACAACGGCCGTGTCATCGGCTGGACGCTTGATTTCATGCGCTACCGCATCGGCAGCTACAACGGCATCATGGAGTTCCTCATCGCGCGTATGGCGCAGCGGATGCATGATTGGGGCGTCGAACATCCGGACGAGCAGATCAGGTTCATCTCGTTGTCCGCGGCGCCGCTCACCGGACTGCACAGCGCATCGGACGCGAAACCGGACGACACGTCGAACATCGACGGCACCGTCATGCTCCAGCATTCGCTCGCGCTCGTCGCGGACCTGCTCGAGCCCGCGTACGGGTTCAAATCGCTCTACAACTTCAAGAAGAAGTTCCAACCGTCCGAACATCCGGTCTACATCTGCTACCCGGATTCGGCGCTCCTCGCGAACCTCGGCATCGCGATCGTGCGCGCGTATCTGCCGACGCTCACGTTCCGCGGCGCACTCGGCATGCTGTCGAGCTTCAAACCGAAGAAATCGGACGACAAACAATCAGACAGGAAGAAATCGACCACCAATACGTCGGACGCCAGGAAAACGGACGCCCAACCGGCCACACCGGACAAGGAACCTGACGCGGACACGGCCCCGAAGGATGCGCCGACCCAACACGCCCAGGAGTGACCACTCAGCGCGAACCTGTTTTCCGCAGTGCGGTGGGGGCGCCGTAGCGTACCGCGCTGCGGAAAAACGTGCCGGGCAACATGGTCCACCGCCACCAACACCATGGCAATACAGAAGTGGGTGTGCACGAATCCTCGTGCACACCCACTTGCCGCTCTCTCCATCAATCGGTGTCCGTGGAATCCCCGGCGTCGCCCTTCCTGCGGCAGTCGGCGCACAGGCCGAACACCTCAAGCGTATGGGATTCGATCGTGAACCCATACGTATCGGCGACGTTCCTCAGCCATGCCTCACTCGGCGGATCGATCTCGACGGTCTTGCCACACGACACACAGACGAGATGGTGGTGGTGGCGGTCGTCACTGCACAAACGGAACAGTTGTTGGCCGTTCATGCGAACCGTGTCGACAAGCCCCTGCTCCTCCATCGCGTTGAGCTGACGGTAGACGGTCGCGAGCGAGATATGCTCACCCTCGTCCTCAAGGCGTTCATGCAACCGCTGCGCGGAGACGAACCCGTCCGTATGCGCGAGCGATTCGCGGATCACATCCTTCTGCCGTGTATTGCGCATGCGGTCGAGGTGCTCCTTTCCAATGACGCTGCCGGTCGTGCGCACCATCATCAGGTGGTGGCGTTGTCCGCGGGCGTCCATGATACTACACGGCGTCGGGCGCGGGCGTGGCACATGTGCGCCGATACACACGGAACGCACACGAACCGTGTGCGTGTTCAGCCGCGGTCGGTGATGTCCGCCCAACAGCCGGTCGCGTCGAGGTCGGCGACCGTACGCTCCACGTCGTCGGTCAGGACGGTGATATGCCCCATCTTGCGGTTGTGCTTCGCCTCGGCCTTGCCATAATCGTGCACATGCCATTCGGGATGGTCGGCGATCGCCGCGCGCGTCGGTTCGACATGCTGGCCGAGCACGTTGACCATGACGGCCGCCGGTGTGAGCTGCTGCGGCTGCGCGAGCGGCCATCCGCATATGCCGCGCACATGCAGGTCGTACTGGTCGAAATCGCACGCCTCGATCGTGTAATGCCCCGAATTGTGCGGACGTGGCGCGAGCTCGTTGACGATGAGCGTGCCGTCCGCGCAGACGAACAGTTCGATCGCGAGCGTGCCCGCGAGTTCGAAGCCCTTCGCGAGTTCGACCGCGAGCACGCGCGCCTCCTGCTGCATCGCATCATCCATCGGCGCCGGCATGATCGTCTTGTGCAGGATGTTGTCGCAGTGGATGTTGCGCACGACCGGGAACGTCACATAGTCGCCGCCGTTGCCGCTCACGAGGATCGACGCCTCATACGCGAAGTCGACGAAGCCTTCGAGGATCGCGGTCGGGAACGCGTCGTCGGGCCAGACCTGTTCGAGGTCGTCGGCGCTCGTGAGCACGATCTGTCCGTGGCCGTCGTAGCCGCCTTCGGCCGTCTTGAGGACGGCCGGGTATCCGATCTCATCGAGCGCGGCGAGGAGTTCGGCGTGGTTGCGCACAGGCGCCCAAGGCGCGGTCGCGATGCCATGGTCGTTGATGAACGTCTTTTCGGCGATGCGGTTCTGCGTCACGCGCAGCAGGTCGGTGCCCTGTGGAATCGCGGCGCGGTCGCGCACCGCGTCGAGCGCGTCGGCGTCGACGTTCTCGAATTCGTACGTGAGCACGTCACTGCGGTCGGCGAGTTCGCGGATCGCGGCGGTGTCGTCATAGTCGGCGACGATCTGGAAGTCGGCGACCTGCGCGGTCGGGCAATCCTCGGTCGGGTCGAGCGTACCGACGCGGAATCCCATGTATTTCGCGGCGAGCGCCATCATACGGCCGAGCTGTCCGCCGCCGACGATGCCAATCGTCGCGCCCGGCGCGAGCATGTCGACGGTGCCGTTCGTTTCCTCAGACAAGCTTGGCATTGGATTCGTCCACCTTCTTCTTGAGTTCCTCACGGTAGTCGTCGAGTGCATGCGCGAGGCGTTCGTCGGCCATGCTGAGCATGCTTACGGCGAGCAGGCCTGCGTTCGTCGCGCCCGACTTGCCGATCGCCGTCGTCGCGACGGGGATACCGCCCGGCATCTGCACGATCGACAGCAGCGAATCCCATCCGGAGAGCGCATGCGACTGCACTGGCACGCCGATGACGGGAAGCGTCGTCTGCGCGGCGACCATGCCCGGCAGATGCGCGGCTCCGCCGGCTCCGGCGATGATGACCTTGATGCCGTTCGCGCGCGCAGCATGGGCGAACTCACCCATGAGCTCGGGCGTGCGATGCGCGGACACGACCTGCTTGAGATACGGGACGCCGAAGCGGTCGAGCATCTCGCACGCGTGCTTCATCGTCTCCCAGTCGCTGGCCGATCCCATGATCACGGCCACTTCGGGCTTGCTGGCTGTCATTGTTACCTCCGCAAAGATGTGGACGGGTGGTTGCATCGTGTTCCACTGTACGCCGACCCGGCGCGTTGGACGGCCGCCGGCGCTTGTCGCGTCTCACATCGCGATGCCCCGTGGGGCGCTAGAAGCTATCGCAGCAGTGCGCGGATCGCGTCGGTGATGGCGTCAGGCGTCATATGGTAGCGCGAATTGAGCTCGGCGAGCGGCGTGCGGTCGGTGAACTCCTTGTCGGCGCCGAAATTGAGGACATGCATGCCGGCGTCGGGCATCTCATTCGCATAGTATGCGGTGATTTTCTCACCCCAGCCGCCTTCAAGCTGCGCGTCCTCGAGTGTGACGACGACGCGGTGTTTAGGCGCGAGCGATGCGAGCGTCGCCTCGTCGAACGTCGAGAACTGCAACGGGTTGATGAGGGTCGCGTCGATTGCAGGCGTGCCTTTATCCACCGGCGCGGCGAGCCGTTCGACGACGGCCTTCGCGCACGCATAGGCGTTGCCGAGGCCGATGACGGCCACACCGGAGCCGTCATGGTCGATGCGGTAGCCGCTCCACGGCGCGTCCGCGTCGGTGCGCTGCGGTTCGGCCGTCATCTGTGGATCGAGGACCCCCGCACGCTCCGCGTCGAGGATTGCGTTGCCGGGCACGCGGATGAGCGTCGGCGCCGTGTTGTCCGCGGACGTCGCCCATGCGAGCATGTCGAGGAACATCTGCCGTGACGTCGGCGCCAGGCAGCGCAATCCGGGGATGTTGCCGAACATCGTGACGTCGAAGGCCCCCGAATGCGTGTTGTCGGCATCCGATATGCCGCCGCCGAACGACAGCAACGTCACCGGTGTGCCGTTGAGCGCGAGCTCCTGCTGCAATTGGTCGAAGGCCCGCTGGAAGAACGTCGCGGACGTCGCGACGACCGGGCGGCCGCCGCCCTTCGCAAGCCCCGACGCGAACGCGACCGCATGCTCCTCGGTTATGCCGGTATCCACATAATGCGCGCCCGCACGTGCACGGAATTCCTGTGTGATGCCGTTCGAACCCGGCGTCGCCGGTGAGATGACGACAAGCCCAGGCTCCGCATCGAAGCGGCGCTCAAGCGACGCCATCGCGATCCGCCCATAGTATTTGCGCGCGCCAAGCGGCTTATGCTCGTCAGCGATCGGCGACTGCCAATGGTTCGCCTCACACCGCCCTTCCTCGATGCCATGCGCGGCATCCTCGGCGTCCAAGCCAAGACCCTTCGTCGTATGGATGTGCAGAACAATCGGATGGTCGATGTCCTTCACTTCCTCGAACAGACGCACAAGCGCGTGCACATCGTTGCCATCCTCAAGATAGCGGTAGTCAAGGCCGAACCCACGGAACAGGTTCACATCCGAACGTCCATGCAACGCGCGCATCTCGGCGAGCGTCGCATACATGCCACCCTGGTTGTCGGCGATCGACATCTCATTGTCGTTGAACACGATGATGAGGTTGCCGCCCTGCGCGGCCGCATTGTTGAGCCCCTCGAAGGCGATGCCCGAACTGAGCGCGCCATCGCCGATGACGGCGATGACATTGCCCGTCTGCGGCGTCTCCGCCGCCGCGCGCAGCATGTCGCGCTCCTTCGCAAGCCCACATGCGAGCGAAACCGACGTGCCCGTATGCCCGAGCACGAACATGTCATGGCCGCTTTCGGACGGGTTCGTGAACCCCGTCACCGTACCGAACAGCGCGGCTTCGCGGAACGCCTGCGCGCGCCCCGTGAGCATCTTATGGACATAGCTCTGATGGGAGACGTCGAACACGATCTTGTCGAACGGCGACTCGAACACACGGTGCAACGCGACACACGCCTCGATGAGGCCGAGATTGGAGCCGATATGGCCGCCATGGCGTTTGCCGAACTCGATGAGCGTCGCACGGATCTGCGCGCACAGGGCCTCCAATTCGTCCCCGTCGAGCCCCTTCACATCCGCGGGAGCGTGCATGTTCGCCAGAATGTCGCCGGTCATGAGCCTGATCAAATCCTTACGGTATCGTCCAACGGACGCAGGTGTGCGTCTCGCGAACCATATTATAGTGTGTCATCCTGCCGGGCCGCCGGGCGCCGCGTTAGAATGTCGGGTGGCGGCCGCACGAGGGGCCCCACGGACAGACGCGAAGGAGCGGCATATGCGAGCCGTATACGCACAGGACATCAATCCGGATCGACCGTTGGACGCGCTCGCGGTGGGCGAACTGCCGCAGACGCCGCTGCCATACGGGTGGACACGTATCCGCACACGCGCGGTATCGATCAACCATCATGACATCTGGTCGCTCAAGGGGGTGGGACTGTCCGCGGACATGACGCCGATGATCCTCGGCACCGACGTGTGCGGTGTCCTCGAGGAGGAACCACAGGGGCATACGGGACTCAAGGCGGGCGACGAAGTCGTCGCGTACACCGTCGTCGGAGCGGACGGCGCGGGTATGCTCGCAGGTGAACGGCGCACGATCCTCTCGGAGAAATACCCGGGAACGATGGCCGACGAAACGCAAGTGCCCGCGGCGAACCTCTTCGCAAAACCGGCGAACTGCACGATCGAGGAAGCGGCCGCGCTCGGCACAAGCTGGCTCACCGCGTATTCGATGCTGTTCTCATGTGACCACGGCGCACAAGTGCAGCCGGGAGACAGCGTCCTCATCCAAGGCGCCGGCGGCGGCGTCTCAAGTGCGGCGATCCAGCTTGCGCACGCAGCGGGACTCGAAGTGTTCGTGACGTCGCGCAGCGCGGAGAAACTCGACGTCGCACGGCGCATCGGCGCGGACGTCGCCGTGCGCGTCGGCGAACGCCTGCCACACAAGGTCGACGCCGTGCTCGACTCGGTCGGATCGGTTACATGGAGCCATTCGATCCGTTCGGTACGACCCGGAGGGACGGTCGTCACATGCGGCGCGACGAGTGGCGACCAACCAGGCGCCGAACTGACACGTGTGTTCTTCCAGGACATCCGCATCCAAGGCAACACGATGGGCTCGCGTGACGACTTCGCACGCATGCTGCGCTTCGTCGAACACGCGAACCTGCACCCGGTCATCGACGCGACATATCCGGCCGAATACGCGAAGGACGCGTTCGCGCGCGTCATGTCGGGGAATCTGTTCGGCAAAGTCGTGCTCACGTTCTAGCGGTTGCGAGCGGCTGTACGTGTGCGCGCGCAGCGGCGGCAGGCATGAAGAAGAGGCGGTGCGGCCCATTGTCTGGACCGCACCGCCTTTCCCATCCCAGTGTGCTGTGCTGCTGTGCGTTGTGCCACTGTGCACGGATTCGCCTTCACCACCACCACGTCACAGCTCACAGCTCACAGCTGCAATTCCACCTGCAAACCCACCCTTTTGCGTCCAGATCCGCAGCTGTCAGCTGCCAAAACGGACAGCACCCCAAACCATCGGCCGCACCTGCCAAACCACCCGCAAATGCGCCCTTTTACGTCCCGAACCGTCGGAGCCGCCTACAACTCCGGACGCAAAGGCCTAGGTACATATGCAAAAAGGGATGACGCATGCGTCATCCCTGGCCGTGACCCCGGACGGGCTCGAACCGTCGACCTTGAGATTAGAAGTCACATGCTCTATCCAGCTGAGCTACGGGGCCAAACCTGAATCAGTATAGCGCACCGTCCGGAATGGTCCCACCACCCGCATGCCCATGATCCGCAGCGTGCCGAACCACAGGCACCACCTGCGAAACCACCCGCCACGCCACTCATTTGCATCCCGAATCATCGGCACCATCTGCGAAGCCGGACGCAAAACAGCCCGGTTGTGTCCCGAACAGTAGGCGCTATC
>Dunbar_p2__coassemble_1160_pt1 | contig 25584 bp, 17 predicted proteins | sample Dunbar_p2__metabat2_high_PE_041 | metagenome-assembled genome bin Dunbar_p2 | reverse complement strand
GTCGATGACCTGCATGCCGGTCATCTCGTCGCGCCCGCCGTTGATCGCGTACAGGAGCGCCTTCGCGGAGTTGACGCGTGCGGCGAAGAACTGCATCTGCTTGCCGACGCGCATCGGGGACACGCAGCATGCGATCGCCGCGTCATCGCCCCAGTGGGAACGGATCTCCTTGTCGGACTCGTACTGGATCGCCGATGTGTCGATCGAGATCTTCGCGCAGAATTCCTTGTAGCCTTCCGGCAGCTTCGGGTCCCAGAAGATCGTGATGTTCGGCTCCGGCCCCGGTCCGAGATGCTCAAGCGTGAGCGTGTTGAGCAGGCGGAACGAGGTCTTCGTGACCATCGTGCGGCCATCGTCGCCGAAGCCGCCGTCCGACCACGTCGCCCAGTACGGGTCGCCGGAGAAGATCGAGTCGTAGTCCTTCGTACGCAGGAAGCGCACGATGCGCAGCTTCATGACGAGGTTGTCGATGATCTCCTGCGCGTCCTGCTCGGTGATCGTGCCGTTCTTGAGGTCACGCTCGAAATAGCAGTCGAAGAACGTCGAGACGCGGCCGAAGCTCATCGCGGCGCCGTCCTGGCTCTTGACGGAGGCGAGATAGCCCATGTACGTCCACTGGACGGCCTCCTTCGCGTTCATCGCCGGACGCGCGAGGTCGAGGCCGTATTCCTTGCCGAGGTTGATGAGCTTCTTGAGCGCCTTGATCTGCTCGTCGTGCTCTTCGCGGTAGCGGATCCAGTGCTCGATCTCGGTCTCGGAGAAGTCGTTGCGGTACGGGATCGCGTCCTTGTCGCGCTGCTTGAACTTGATGAGCGTGTCGACGCCGTAGAGCGCGACGCGGCGGTAGTCGCCGATGATGCGGCCACGGCCGTACGCGTCCGGAAGGCCGGTGAGGATCTTGTTGTGGCGCGCGACCTTGATGTTCTTCGTGTAGACGCCGAAGACACCATCGTTGTGCGTCTTGCGGTACTTCGTGAAGATCGCCTTGATCGCGGGGTCGGGCTCCTTGCCCGCTTCCTTGATCGCCTGTTCGACCATGCGCCATCCGCCGTTCGGCATCATCGCGCGCTTGCACGGTTCGTCGGTCTGCAGGCCGACGATGACGTCATCGACTTCCGGAGAGTCGATGTACCCGGCCGGGAACGCGTCGATGTCGGCGGGGGTGTGGGTGTCGACGTCGTAGACGCGCTGCTTGCGTTCGACGGACAGATAGTTGTCGTCAAGGTACTGCCACAGGTGCTTCGTCTTGTCAGTCGCGTCGGCGAGGAACGATTCGTCGCCCTCATAGGGTGTGTAGTTCTTCTGGATGAAGTCACGGACGTCGATGTCCTTCTGCCAGTTTCCGGGGACGAAACCTTCCCAGGCCTTCTCCTTGATCTCCTCGGGTGAGACCGCGGTTGTCTCGACTGCTGCCATGTTCACTCCTTTTGGGGTTCTGTGTTGCGACGCCTCTTCGTGTCGTTGCCTGTTCCATGATAACCGTTCATCATCAGCGAACCCACACGGGACCGCGTGACCTTGCTCACATTCCCCCGTTTCCGTTGTGATGCGCGTCACATATGTGTCCTGCGAGCGCGCACATCATCCTCCGCACACGAGGGGACGACGACGGAATCCTTCCCCTCCACGACTCCCCCACGTCCCCCTTCACCGTTCACCATGTTCCGCGGATCGCAGACCGCGCGGGGGTGCGGACGCCATATCGGCGTCCGCACCCCCGTCGACACCATCGGACGAACCACCGTTCCCGGTGGCCGTCATCGGCACGTCATTTCGACGATCCCCAATCGCTCCACGCGCGGTCCTCGTCGTCCCACTTCTTGTTGCGTTCGGAGGCCGTCTTCAACGCGTCCATCGCCGCCTGACGCGTCGGGTACGGCCCGATGCGGTGTTCCATCGGCGACTGCGGGCCGAGTTCGACCTGCCCGGTCGCCGTATTGTAATACCACTGCTGCGGTTCGCTCATCGTGACGCTCCTTGTCTGTCGTTCATTGATGATGGCTTGCTGTATCCGCCGTGTTCCACTGTACGCGGCGGCGGCGTGTGCATCCTGCTATTCGCGGAACGCGTCGGTGACCGGCAGACGGCGGTCGCGGCCGAATGCGAGCGCGCTCACCTTCGGTCCGAGCGGGTACTGGCGGCGTTTCCATTCGGCGCGGTCGACGAGGCGCATGACGGTGTCGACGGTCTGCTCGTCGAAGCCGTCGGCGAGCAGGTCGGCGCGTCCGTGCGCGTGTTCGATGTAGGCTTCGAGGACCTTATCGAGCAACGCGTATGCGGGGAGCGAATCGGAGTCCTTCTGTCCGGGGCGCAGTTCGGCGCTCGGCGCCTTCTCGATCGAGTTGACGGGGATGATCACGCCCCCTTCGGGCATGACGCCCGCCGCGCCTTCCTCGTTGCCGACGATGCGCAGTCCCCCGATGCCGATGCCGCCCGCGGCCGCGCGGTTGCGCCACCGTGCGAGCGCCCACACTTTCGTTTTGAACACATCTTTGATCGGCGCGTAACCGCCGACGGCGTCGCCGTAGATCGTCGAATACCCGCATGCAAGCTCGGATTTGTTGCCTGTCGCGAGCGCGAGCGCACCCTTCGAGTTCGAGTAGGCCATGACGATGACGCCGCGGATACGCGCCTGCAGGTTCTCTGCGGAGACGCCTTCGAGGTGCAGCTGATGCTGGAACGCGTCGAAGAGGGGTTCGATCGGCTGTACGTCGTAGTGTGCGCCAAGGTTCGCCGCGAGGTCGGCGGCGTCGTCCTTCGACCCGTCGGACGAGTACATGCTCGGCATCGAAATGCCGTACACGGCGTCCCCTCCGGCGGCGTCGGCGGCCATCGCGGCGACGAGCGCGGAGTCGATGCCGCCGGACAGGCCGAGCGTGACCGAGGTGAAGCCGTTCTTCGTCATGTAGTCCTTGAGGCCGAGGACGCACGCCATGTACACTTCCGCATCCGGGTCGAGGTCGTCGACGACCGTCGTCGTGCGCTGGTGTTCGGCTTCGGTGTCGAGGTCGAACCATGAGAGGTCCTCGACGAACATCGGGGAGCGCTCGAGGAGTGTGCCGTCTGTGTCGATGACGAATGTGCCGCCGTCGAAGACGAGGTCGTCCTGTCCGCCGACCTGGTTGACGTAGATCATCGGCGCTCCGGTTTCACGCGCGCGTCGTGCGCCGAGCTCGAGCCGCGTATGCGTCTTGCCTTCCTCGTACGGCGAGCCGTTGATCGTCAGGAGCACATCGATGCCGAGGTCCGCAAGGGCCGCGACCGGGCCGCCGTCCTGCCAGATGTCCTCGCATATCGCGACGCCGACGCGTACGCCGTCGATGTCGAGCACGACGGGGCGATCCCCGGACGAGAAGATGCGGAATTCGTCGAATACGCCGTAGTTCGGCAGGAAATGCTTGTCGTATCCGGCCCAGACGACGCCGTCGTGGAGCACGAAGAGGCGGTTGCGCGGTTTGCCGTTCGCATGGTCGGTGCCGATCGTGCCGGCGACGACGTACATATCGCCGAGCCCTTCGTCCGCGAGTGTCGCGGCGAGCTCATTGGCCGTGTCCCATGCCGCCTTGCGGAACGTCGCGCGCAACGCGAGGTCCTCGATCGGGTATCCGGTGAGCGTCATCTCGGGGAAGGCGACGATGCCTGCCCCTCCTTCATGCGCGCGGCGCGTGTAGGTGAGGACTTTTTCGGCGTTGCCGTCAAGGTCGCCGACGCAGGTGTCGATCTGCGCGAGTGCAAAACGTAGTGTGCTCATGCCCTCCAAGTGTAGCGCCGCGCGCGTCGTCATTCGGCCGCGAGCGTGTGCAATGTCGTGAGCGCGGCGTTCGCGTAGAATGCGGCGCCCGTCGCGACCGTCTCATCGAAGCCGACGAAGCGTGGGCTGTGCCAGTCCGCGCAGCCGGGTGTGCCGTTCGAGCCGACGAACGCGAAGATGGGGCGCGTCACCTCGGCGTATTCGGCGAAGTCCTCCCCCGCCATCGACGGCATGATCGGCGCGGGCTGCGCATACGAGGGGATCTCGTCTGCGACGGGCGCGATGAGGTCGACGTCGCATACGAGCGGCGCCTGGAAATCGTCCCATTCGATGTCGGCCGTTATGCCGTACGCCGCGGCCGTCGACATGACGATCTGACGGAACCTGCGGGCCGCGAGGTCGCCGTCCTCACGGTGGAAGTACCGCGCCGTGCCTTGGAACCCGGCTTCGGCGGGAATGACGTTCCACACGTCGCCGCCGTGCACTTCGGTCACCGAGAGGACGAGCGGATGGAACGGGGACGTGTTGCGGCTCACGATCGTCTGCAACGCGAGAATCATCGAGCTCATCGCCTCGAATGGCCCGGTGCCTTTGTGCGGGTAGCCGCCATGCGTGCCTTCGGCGTGCAACGTCACATGGAAGCGCACGCATCCGGCCATCATCGGCTGTGGTCCGGCGGCGAGTGTACCGGGCGCGTAGTTCGGGTTGTTGTGTGTGCCGATGATCGCGTCGAGGCCGTCGGCGAGCCCGGCGTCGATGACGGCGCGCGCGCCGCGACCGAGTTCCTCGGCCGGTTGGAAGATGATGCGCAACGTGCCGTGGATGAGGTCGCGGTGCGCGTTGAGCCAGAACACGGCGCCGAGCAGGCTTGTCATATGCAGGTCGTGGCCGCACGCGTGCATGACGCCGTCGGCGCGCGAAGCGAACGGCAATCCGGTTTCCTCATGCACGGGAAGCGCGTCGATGTCGGCGCGCAAGCCGACGACGGGTCCGGGATGCGCGCCTTCGACATGTGCGACGGCGCCCGTCGGCATCGGGTTCGCGAGCACGTCGACGCCGTGCCGTTCGAGTGTCGATGTGAGGAACGCGCTCGTGTCGTGTTCCTCGAACGAACGTTCGGGATGCATGTGCAGATGGTGGCGGATGTCACGCAGTTCGTCGGTCAGGTCGATCGTCACGGCCATTGTGTCGCTCCTCTTCTCTTCTTCTTCCTTGTGTGCTTCCTGCGTTGCCCGGGGTTCCTCGGATTTTCGGGGTCCCCCGTTCGCATGTCGTGCCGTGTGCGCGGTCAGCGCCGCAGCAGCCGCTTCGCGATCGCGTTCGCGAGCGCCTGCACGACCTGCACAAGCACGATCATGATGATGACGGCCGTCCATGTGACGGTCTGGTCGAACTTCTGGTATCCGTAGGCGATCGCGAAGTTGCCGAGGCCGCCGCCGCCGATGTATCCGGCCATCGCGGACATGTCGAGCACGCCGATGAACAGGAACGCGTACGCGAGGATGAGTGGCGCGAGCGCCTCTGGGATGAGCACGGTGCGGATGATCGTGAACTTCGACGCGCCCATCGAGCGCGCCGCCTCGATGACGCCGTGGTCGACGGGCACGAGGTTCTGTTCGACGAGGCGCGACGTCGCGAACGTGCACATGATGCACATCGGGAAGATCGCGGCCGTCGTGCCGATCGACGTGCCGACGACCTTGACGGTGAGCGGCTGCATCGCGGCGAGGAAGATGATGAACGGGATCGGCCGCACAATGTTGACGAGGATGTCGAGCACGCGGTAGACGACGCGGTTCTCGAAGAGGTTGCCGGGGCGCGTGCCGTAGAGGATGACGCCGAGGACGAGTCCGAGGACGCCGCCGATGACGATCGTGATGAGCACCATCTGCAGCGTCTGGACGACCGATTGCGCGAGCAGCGGCTTGAGCACGCTCCAGTCGCTGCGGCTTGCGAGGGTCACGGTATGGTCGAATGCGGTCGTGTGCATCAGTCACGTTCCTTTCGTGCGGTGTCGGGGTTCATCTCGACGACGTCGTCGACGTCTTCGACCATCTCGAGGTCGTCGGCGAGCGTGGGCGTGCCTTGCGCGCCATGTGGCGCGGGCGCGTCCGCGATGTGCGCGCGCGCGACGGCCGTGTCGTAGTCGATCGGCGCGTCCTTCGTGCCGAAGTCGACGATGTCGCTGCCGCGCGCGAGGTCGTCGAGGAACGCGTCGATCTTCGCCGGATCGCCGGTGAACTCGTACGTCACGGCACCGATCGCGATGTCCTGCACGGTGTCGATGCCGCCGTAGAGCAGGCCGCTGTGGATGCCGTGCGCGGCGATGAGGTCGGAGATGTCCTGTCCGGAGGCGGGCACGAGTACATCGCCGTTCGCGTCGACGATGTCACGTTGGCGGATGACGACGGTCACAAGCCGTCCCGGCCACTGTTCGCGCATGACGGCGATGCGCGCCGGATCGGGCAGGCCGTCCATCGCCGTCGCGATGAAGCGTTTCGTGACCGGCTGTTTCGGCGCGGCGAAGACGTCATAGACACTCCCCTGTTCGACGACTTTGCCCGAGCTCATGACGGCGACGCGGTTCGCGATCTGCTGCACGACGTTCATCTGGTGCGTGATGAGCACGATTGTGATGCCGAGCTGTCTGTTGACGCGTTCGAGCAGCTGGAGCACCTCGGTCGTCGTCTCCGGGTCGAGTGCGCTCGTCGCCTCGTCGGCGAGCAGGATCTTCGGATTCGTCGCCAATGCGCGCGCGATGCCGACGCGCTGCTTCTGGCCACCGGACAGCTGCGACGGGTATTTGTCCGCGTGTTCGGCGAGGCCGACGAATTCGAGCAGCTCCTTGACGCGCCTGTCCTGGTAGTCTTTGCGCCAATGGTCGAGTCTGAGCGGGTATGCGATGTTCTGCGCGACCGTCTTCTGCGAGAACAGGTTGAACTGTTGGAAGATCATGCCGATCTTCTGCCGCACGGGGCGCAGCCGGCCTTCGCCCATATGCGACACGTCGTTGCCCATGACGGTCACGGTGCCGCTCGTCGGCTGTTCGAGCGCGTTGATCATCCGCACGAGCGTCGATTTGCCGGCTCCCGAATAGCCGATGATGCCGAAGATGTCGCCTTCGTCGATTGAAAGCGAGACGTCGTCGACGGCGCGCATCGTCTTCTTCGCGCCGCGTACCGTGAACTCCTTGACCACATGGTCGAAGACGATGATGGGTTCGTTGCCTTGCGTCATTGTGCCGCCTTGTCTCCTCTGTCGTTGCCTGCGTTGTGCGTGGGCGCGCGGTGCCGCGGGTCCCGCGGTGCGCGCCGTGTGTACGCGACGTGCCGCCCGCCGCCATTGTAGCGGCATGGGCGGCACGGATATGTGACCGGTGACGGGCGCTCACTTGCTGTGCGCGCGGATGTCGTCCTCGATGTCGTTGAGGTACGTCGCGAGCTCGGCCTGTGTGAACTTGTCCGCGAACACGGCGGTACCGGCCGATTCCTCCTGGAGCGCATCGAGCACGGGCTTCGTCTGGTAGATGTCGACGACCTTCTTGTAGACGTCGTTGTTCACATCGTCGGCGCGCACGGCGAAGATGTTGATGTATGGGCGCGCCTCCTCGGATTCGGCGTCGTCCTGGTAGATCGCGTCGGTCGGGTCGAGGCCCGCGTCGGCGACGTAGTCGTTGTTGATGACGCCCGCGGACAGGTCGTCGCCGCCCGCCTTGAGCGTGTTCGCGATCTGTTCGGCCTTCATCGGCACGACCTTGATCTTCGACTTCGATTCATCGATGTCCTGCGGGATCGTGAACGCCGTCCAGTCGCCCTTGAGCGTGACGACGCCGGCCGCCTTGAGCACGCCGATCGCGCGCGCCTGGTTCGTCTCGTCATTCGGGATCGCGACGGTCGAGCCCGCCGGCAGGTCCTTGATGTCGGTGTACTTCGGCTTGCCGTCCTTGCCGAACGCCGAGTAGACGCCGAGGGGGTAGATCGCGACGCCGCCGAGCGGCTGCAGGTTCTTGTTGTTCTGCACGTTGTAGTTCGCGAGGTAGAGCAGATGCTGGAACTCGTTCATGTCGAGGTCGCCCGCATCGAGCGCCGGGTTCTCGCTCGTGTAGTCCTGGAAGTCGACGATGTCGACGTACAAGTCCTTCGCTTCGGCCTGCTTCTTGAATTCGACCCACTGGGGGTCGGTTGCGCCGACGACGCCGATCTTGACCGGGTTGTCCTTCGTGCCCTTCGTCTCGGCGCTCGCCGCCGCACCGCCGTTGCCTTTGTTCGCCTGGTGGAAGCCGAAGAAGGCGCCCGCCGCGACGAGCAGGACGACGAGGACCGCGATGATGATGTTGCGCGCCGTATGGTTGACGCGCACCGGTTCGTCGGTGTTGAGCTCCGGTGCCTTGCCCGGTTCGTTCGTGTTGTTCTGGCTCATCTGCTCTCCGTTGTTTGTGGTGACTGGTCTGTCGTTTCCCTATCGTGGTGGTCCTGCACGCCGTGGCGTCCCGCTGCCCGCTGTGGACGTCCGGTTGTGCGACGTGTTCAAGGATACGACCGTTCAGGACCTCGATCGCACCTTTCGTTATCGTTTCCGTTTATAGACGGTGTTCGCGGGCCATGATGATGGGCCTTCCCCACCGTCGTGTTCCGCCGTGCGCCGCCGAGGCCGCCGCCGTCGTGTCCGTTTCGTGAGATGGACCCACGGTAGGATTGCCACCATGACGACTTCACCGCTCCTCCCGGATGGCCATCGCATACGCGCCGTGTTCTTCGACATCGACGGCACCCTGACGAGCTTCGCGACGCATGCCGTGCCGCGTTCGACGCTCGACGCGCTTGCCGCGCTGCGCGGCAAGGGTATAAGGGCCTTCATCTGCACAGGGCGTTCGCCTGAGCAGATGAAGGTCGTCCTCGACTCGATCCCTGTGTCGTTCGATGGCGTCGCCGGCGTCAACGGGCAGTTGTGCTGGAGGCCGGACGGCACCGTCGTATCCGATGTGCCGATCGATCGGGGTGATGTGCGCCGCATCGTCGCATGGCTCGACGCGCACCCCGACGTGTCCGCTGTGTTCGCCGAGCGCGATACGACGTATTTCAACCATGATTCCGCACAGATGCGCGCGATGTGGAAGTCGCTCGGCAAGACGGCGCCGCGCGTGCGCTTCGTCGACCCGCACACGCGCATCGACGACCACCCCATCTACCAGATCAGCCCCTATGTGGACGTCGACGGGGAACGTGAGATCGTCGGCGCATGCCCGGCCGTGCGCGGCGTGCGTTGGCATCCCGCGTTCGTCGACCTCATCCCCGCCTCCGGCGGCAAGGACCGCGGCATGGAGGCGCTCCTCGCCGACGCGGGGCTCACACGCGAAGAGTCGATGGCGTTCGGCGACGGCGGCAACGACGTGGACATGCTGCGGTACGCGCATGTCGGCGTCGCGATGGGCAACGGCACCGACGAGGCGAAGGCCGCCGCCGACTATGTCACGCAAGACGTCGACGACGACGGCGTCGCGCACGCGCTGCGGCGTTTCGGCGTGCTGTGAGCCGGTGACGCGTGGGCCGCGCCGCCGCGTTCGCCACGCGGGCATCGGCGCACGCGGCGAGCACGCCCGTATGCTACCGTGTCAAGGTATGACCACTATTATCATGCACACCTCCGAAGGTGATATCACAATCAACCTCTTCGACGACAAGACGCCGAAGACCGTCGACAACTTCCTTGGGCTTGCGAGCGGCAAGCGCACATGGCGCGACCCGTTCACGGGCGAACAGTCGAATGAGCGCTTCTACGACGGACTGACGTTCCACCGTGTCATCAAGGATTTCATGATCCAGGGCGGCTGCCCGCTCGGCACCGGCACGGGCGGCCCCGGATACGATTTCGACGACGAGATCGTCCCGACGCTCAAGTTCGACCGTCCCTACCTGCTCGCGATGGCGAACGCGGGCCTCGCACGCGGCGCCGATGGCAAGCCCCACGGCACGAACGGCTCGCAGTTCTTCATCACGACCGTGCCGACGCCGTGGCTCGACGGCCACCACACGATCTTCGGCGAAGTCGCCGACGAGGCGTCGAAGGCCGTCGTCGACAAGATCGACGCGGTCGCGACCGATGCGCGCGACTGCCCGCTCGAACCGGTCATGATCGAATCGATCGAAATCAAGGGCTGAACGAAGTTCCAACCAAGAGCGGCCTGGCAGGCGCTTTTTCCTGATACGGCGCAGGGGGCGTCGCCATCGTACGATGGCGACGCCCCCTGCGCCGTATCAGGAAAAAGCGGGACCTGACCACCATCCGGATCAGTGTGATTGCTGTTCGTGGCCCGCATGGATGCGCCGCATGCGCGGCTGCGCGGAATCCTTCGCCCCCGTCAGGCGGTAGACGTCGAACACGCCGTCGATCTTGCGCACAGCGGACAGCAACGTGTTGAGGTGCTGCGGATCGGCCATCTCGAAACTGAACTGGCTTGTCGCGACACGGTCCGAACCGGTCGCAATCGAACCGGACAGGATGTTGACGCCATGGTCGGACAATACACGCGTCACATCGCTCAACAGATGCGGACGGTCGAGCGCCTCGACCTGGATGCGCACCATGAACAGGCCCTTGTCGTTCGTCCACGACACTTCGACGACGCGTTCGGGCTCACGGCGCTTGAGGTTGATCATGTTGAGGCAGTCGACGCGGTGCACGGAGACGCCCTCGTTGCGCGTGATGAACCCGATGATGTTGTCCCCCGGCACCGGCATGCAGCATTTCGCGAGCTTGACCCAGATGTCGGTGACGCCCTTGACGGCGATGCCCGGCCCACCGCCACCGTGGCGGTGCTTCGGCACGCGCAGCGGGAGGACCTCCTCCTCCGCCTCCTCGGCGACCTCGTCGGTGCCCGCGTCCTTGACGAGATGCGAGATGACGTTCTGCGTCGAGACCTGCCCTTCGCCGATCGCCGCGAACACGGCTTCGGCGTTCGGCAGGTTGAGGTCGTCGGCGACGCCGACCATCGCCTCGGGCGTGAGCAACGTGTTGACGGGCAGATTGCGTTTGCGAATCGCGCGCGTCAGCTCGTCGCGCCCCTCCTCGATCGCCTCGGTGCGCCGTTCCTTGCTGAACCATTGGCGAATCTTGTTGCGCGCCTTCGGGCTCTTGACGAAACTCAGCCAATCACGCGACGGCCCGGCCGTGTCCGACTTGCTCGTGAGCACCTCGACCGTGTCGCCGTTCTCAAGCGTCGTGTCGAGCGGCACAAGCCTGCCGTTGACACGTGCGCCCATCGTGCGGTGGCCGACCTCGGTATGCACGGCGTACGCGAAATCGACGGGCGTGGCGTCCGCGGGAAGCGAGACGATCTTGCCTTTCGGCGTGAACACATACACTTCGGCCGCACCAAGGTCCTCCTTGAGCGAACCAAGGAACTCATCCGAATCCGGCGTCTCGCTCGTCCAATCGGCGAGCTGCTGGATCCACTTGAGGTTATCGCCTTCCTCAAGCTCCTGCCGGCCGCGCTCACGGTCCTTCTTATCGGGGGTGCTCAGCGCGCGCCCCGCCTGGCCGTTCGCCTTGTACTTCCAATGCGCGGCGATGCCGAATTCGGCGCGACGGTGCATGTCCCACGTGCGGATCTGGATCTCGACGGGTTTGCCGCCGGGGCCGACGACGGTCGTGTGCAGGCTCTGGTACATGTTGAGCTTCGGCATCGCGATGTAGTCCTTGAACCGTCCGGGGACCGGGTTCCATCGCGCGTGCACGGCGCCGAGCACGGCATAGCAGTCCTGGATCGTGTCGACGATGATGCGCACGCCGACAAGGTCGTAGATGTCGGAGAAATCATGCCCGCGCACGATCATTTTCTGGTAGATCGAGAAATAGTCCTTCGGACGTCCCGTGACCATCGCATGGATGTCGAGGTCGCCCAGATCCTCGTTGATCTCGGCGATGATCTGCTTGAGGTAGACTTCGCGCTGTCCCGCGCGGTGCGCGACGAGCATGACGATCTCGTTGTAGATCTTCGGATAGAGGACCTTGAAACTCAGCTCCTCGAGTTCCGTCTTGATCGCGTTCATGCCGAGGCGGTTCGCGAGCGGCGCATAGACATCGAGCGTCTCGCGTGCCTTCTTCTGCGCGCTCGACGGCTTGACGTAGCGCCATGTGCGCGCGTTGTGCACACGGTCGGCGAGTTTGACGACGAGCACGCGCACGTCGCGGCTCATCGCGACGACCATCTTGCGGATCGTCTCCGCCTGCGCGGAGTCGCCGTAGTCCATCTTCGTGAGCTTCGTGACGCCATCGACGAGGCCGGCGACGGTGTCGCCGAACTCCGCGCGGCACTCCTCAAGCGTGTAGTCGGTGTCCTCGACCGTATCATGCAACAGGCCCGCCGCGACGACGAGCGGACCCATGCCGAGGTCGGCGAGGATCTGCGCGACGGCGAGCGGATGGATGATGTACGGCTCGCCCGATTTGCGGCGTTGCGTGGAATGCTGGATGACGGCGCGCTCGTAGGCGCGTGAGAGGATCTCCATGTCCTCGTCGGGATGGTGCTGCCGGCAGATCGAAAGGATCGGGGCAAGGGGATCCAACGGGTTCTCGCTGATCTCACAGCCGAGCATGTTGGCGGGCTGCATCTCCTCATCGGTATCCACCATCATCCACTCTCCTCTCTTCCGGCGCGCCACGATGGGCGCACGGCGTCACTTCATTCTACGCACGGCCCGCCGCGCGGCGGCGCGTCGTCATACGCCCGTCGACCCGAACCCCCGTTCGGCCCTGTCCGAGCCGGGAAGCGACGCGGCGGGCACGAACACGGCCTCGACGTACCGCTGGATGACAAGCTGGGCGATCCGGTCACCGGGTTCGAAGACGGCCGTCTCATGCGCGTCGAGGTTGATGAGCGGCACCATGATCTCGCCACGGTAGCCGGCATCGACCGTGCCGGGCGCGTTGAGCACCGTCACGCCGCGTTTCGCGGCGAGGCCGGAACGCGGATGCACGAGCGCGACGTAGCCGGCGGGCAACGCGATGCGTACGCCGGTGTGCACGAGCGCACGTTCGAACGGCTTGAGCTCGATATGCTCGGTCGTCACGAGGTCGGCGCCCGCATCCCCCGCATGCGCATACCGCAGGTCGACCGGCGCGTCCGGGTCGACCGGGCATACGAGCACCTCGGTCGTCTCCGGCTCGTTGTAGGCGGGATCGAAGCTCATCAGGCCGCACACTCCTTGCACACCGGCTGGCCGTCAGGCGTCGTGTACGCGAGCTGGCTGCGGTGCTTGACAAGGAAGCATTCCGAGCAGATGAATTCGTCGCCCTGCATCGGGATGACGGTCACCGACGCGTCCTCGTTGCTCAGGTCGGCGCCGGGGAGCTCGTAGTCCTCGGCGATCGCGTTCTCGTCGTCGTCCATGTCGGTCGCGGAGTTCTGCGAGCTCTTGCCGAGCGCCTGCAGCGACTCCTCGTCCTCGTCCTTGTTGCGCGGGGAATCATAATCCTGTGCCATAGCGATTCCTTTCATCGATTGATGGCGGCTTATCCATTGCGACGCACCATACAATACATGGTTTTCCCCGCATAGGATACACGATGAAACCGTTACGTAAAATCCGACACGTGGGGCACAATGGAAACTGCTCACATTCTGGATGAAAGAGGTGTTTGCTCATGGCAGGTGACTCCTACCCGGTTGCACGGTTCGACCATGTCACGAAGACCGGATCGCTCGTGTTCACCGTCGATGGCACACCGTTCGCCGTGAACATCGACGAGACACTCGAACGCGCGATGCTCGAAGCCAAGCAGCTGCGGTCGGAGCAGCACGTCGAGGAGGCGCCGCAACAGCAGCGCACGTTGCCGATCTCACAGATCCAAGCGCTCATCCGCGCCGGCATGGACCCCGACCAGGTCGCCGAACGGTACGACCTGAGCCCAATCCTCGTGCGCCGCTTCTCGTCGGCCGTCGAATCGGAGAAAAGCTATGCGATCGAGCAGTTCCTGCGTGTGCCCGCGCCGAAGGAGTCGAGGATGCGCTCGCTCGGCGACGTCATCGAACGCACGTTCGCCGCTGCGCGCGTCAGGCGTGACGGCGTGAACTGGAAGGCGACGCGCCGTGGCCTCGAACCGTGGCGCATCATCGCGTCGTTCACATCCGCGGGGCACCCGATCCATGCGGAATGGTCGTGGAACATGCATGACAATTCGGTCGTATGCATCAACAACGCGGCGCGTAAACTCATCGGCGAGACGTCCCCGAGCGCCGCGGTCGCCGCTGGCGAACAGGACGATGTCCTTGACGATGCGATCCCGACGTCGATCACGTTGCCCGGCGATTCCGCACGCTCCGCCCGCATCGAGCAGACCGTCGCCGCATGGGGGCAGCGTGGCGGTAGGCCGACAGCGCAGCAGCCGAAGCCGCAACGGAAATCGCAGCCGGCACCGATCGATGTGCCGCTACCCCAGCAGCCCGCACAACCGGAGGGCGGCTCGACGCCTGCGCCAAATCCCGCTCCGTCGGGCACGGCACAGTCGCAAGCCTCCGGGAACGCCACCACCCCCGTGCCGGCGGCGGAACCCGCCGCGGACACGACCGCTCAAGAGCCCGAACCGACACCTGCGCATGCCGACAAGGACACACGCAAATCGAGCCGCCACCGTCCCCCGGTGCCCAGCTGGGACGAGATCATGTTCGGCAAGCCAAAGGCGTAGCCGAACCGCCGCCTCCCCGATTCCTGACGCCTCACACGAGATCGATGAGGCATGGGATGTCCATTTCGAGCATCGTCTGTGAACCGTGCACGCCCGGCATCGCCATCGCCCCCTCGGTCTGCGTACGCGAATCGACGAGTGTCACCGTGTCCGCCGCCTCGACGATGAGGTCGCCGAGCACGTCACGTGTGTCGTCACTGACCGGCCCATAGAGGCCCGCGTCGATTGCCTCGTCCTTCGTGCGCACCCATGCGAGGCCGTCGAGCCTTGTGCGCCAGCGTGCCGCGAGCGCGTCGACGTCGGAGCCTTCGTCGGCGTACACCATGACCGAGCGTGGCTCGCCGCCGATCATCGCGACGTCCTGCATGAGCTGCGCTTCCTTCGCAACGTCGACCTGTCGTGTGGAATCGGCAGCGACCATGCCGTGGTCGGCGACGACGACGATCGCGGTGCCGTGCGGCGCGAGCCTGCGCAACGTCTCCAGCTGGCCGTCGATCCTCTCGAGCGTCGTCGTCCACGCTTCGGAGCGCCATCCTTCAGCGTGGCCGGTCTTGTCGACGTCGCGCATGTACAGGTACGTGAGCCCTGGTTCCTTCGCGCTTTCGGCGGCGGCTCGCACGCGTGCGAGCGGATCGTCCTTGCCGATGTAGTGTGCGCCACGCAGCGCGGCGCGCGTCAGTGGCGATGCCATGAACCGCGTCAGACCGACGCTTGTGACGCGTACACCTTGCGCCGCGAGCGTTTCGAAGACCGTCGGGACGCGTTGGAGGTCCTCGGGATGCGGCGCGCCGCGGAACTGGATGAGCTGGCCGAGCTCGCCCGTCGCCGCGTTGCGCTGCGTGTAGCCCGTCATCGACGTCAGCCCTGGGCATGTGCCGGTGCCGAACGTCGCCATCGCCGCCGTCGTCGTGCTCGGTGAGCATGTCGAGACCGGACGGTCGTTCGCCCCGTCGCGCAACAGTGCGCGCATGTATGGCGCGTGTCCGAGGCTCATTTTGAGGTTCCAGAACCCCAATCCGTCGATGAGCACGACAATCGCCGCGCGCGCCGACGGTATGCCGAGCGCGGTCGCGAGCGCCGATGGGTCACGGTGAACGTCCGTCGTCACAGGCGCGCCGATCGCCGCGGACAACGCGGGCAGCACCGACGACAGGTGGAGCGCCCCTCCACGCGGCGCCGTGTCGGCCGGCGTGAATGGCGCGGGCACGTCGCATGCGCGCGCGTTGTCGATCATGTCCCCGTACTGCGTGGTCGGCACGAATTGCAACAGGGTCCCCATATCCGGAACATCCAAGCTCATGGCCTCCATTCAACCGCGGTTGATGGACGCGGGGATGTGTCGTCCCTCACTCCCTGCCGAGGTTGTTCGTGTTCTTGAAGCGGTGGACGAGTATGTCGGCGACGATGAAGAGCGCGACCGCCGTGCAGCCGAGGATGATCCACGCCTTCGCGATATGCCAGTCGTTGTAGAGGTAGTCGTCGCTGTATTTGAAGCCGCCGCCGTCGAGCATCTCGTCCTTCATGCCGGACGGGCAATAGGACAGGTCGTCGGGCAGTTCGGGTTTCGCGGCCGCGAGCGCGGAAGGATCAGCGGCACCTGCGGCGGCGTCGGCGTTCGCATCACCCAATGCGGACGGGTCGGCGGACGGATCGATGGAGGCATCAGTGGAAGGAACATCGGCACGATCGATTCCATCAGTACCTTCTGCACCTTCTGTACCGTCGGCACCCTCGGCTGCGGAAGGTGACGGCGACACGTCCGCACCCGCCCCCGTCGCACCACCGGATGACGAGTTCGCGTCCTCGTCCTTCGGGTCCTTGAGCGGCAGGCAGTTGAGGTCGCTCGTCGTGCCGAGCGCCTCCATGCCCCAACGGCTGATCATGCCGTACGAGATCTTGTTGAGCAGTCCCTTGAGTTCGAAGAGCATGCCGCAGAACACGAGTTCGACGATGAGGATGTACGGTGTGACCGATGTCGCCGTCTCGGCGCTTTTCATCAACGTGGAGACAACCATGCCGAGCGCGTCGGATGCGTAGAACAGCAGCAGGAATGTGATGTAGTACTCCCAGTAGACGCCGCCGGCGCCGCCGATGAGCGCGCCCGAGGATGGTGGCCGCGCATCGTAGACGAGCGCGATGCCGGGGAAACACAGGCATAGGACGGCGCTTTGGAACGCGCACAACAGAAACTGCACGATCGCGTTCGCGAGCATGAACGCGAACGGGTAGAGGCCCGCCGCGAGGTCCGCCTGCAGGACGGTGCGTTGTTTGACGACGACCTGCACCGAATTGAACAGACCTCCCCATATGCATGTGCACATGAGCAGGAACGCGACCGATTTCGTCGCCGTCTGCAGATGGTAGACGTTGTCTCCGGCGACGGCGATGACGATCGCGACACCCGCGATCGGGAACATCATCATGATGATGAGGCTTTTGCCCCCGCGGAACAGCAGTTTGCACGCGACATCCAAACAGTTCGCGAACTGCCTGAGCACCATCTTCATCGTCTTCTCCCCTCTTCCCTGTCCTCGGTCATTTGCCGACCGCGCGCTGCGGCGCGAGCCCCGGCACTTCGTATGGTTCGAACGTGATATGGTCGGGGTCGCTTATCTGTCCGTTGAGGTTCTTGAACATCTCCCGGAAGTCCTTGGCGTCCCCGAAATGCGCGAGCGCGTCGTGCGGTGAACCGGCGAACGCGAGGCGCCCCGGGTTGCGCATCCCGGGGTCCTTCGCCTTCGGAGAGGCAACGACGATGACTTCGTCGAACATCTCAAGCATGTCGATTTCATGGATGACCATGATGATCGACAGCACACGTTCCGAACCGTCACCACCGGCACGGCTGCTTGGCGTGAGCGGCGGGTGGACGATGTCCCTCAGTTTCGTGAAGAGTTTGTCCTTGTCGATGTAGCTCAGACCTGCGTCGGGCTCGTCGAGGCACAGGACGGGCTTGTATCCGACGAGTTCCCGCGCGACGCTCACGCGGCGCTTCTGCCCGCCCGAGAGTTTCTTGATCGGCGAATCCTTGAGCGCATAGATATCGAGCTTGTGGAGTACCGAGTCGACCTGCTCCTTGATTTCCGCACGTGACGAATCCTCGGCCATGCGCAGTTTCGCAGACGAATAGATCTCCTCGAACACGGTGAGTTCCTGAAGAAACACATTGCTTTGCTGCACGTAGCCGATCATCGGTCCGAGGTTCTTATAATGCGCGCGCAGGTCCTCCTGGTTCTTGTAGAGCGTATGCCCGTTGTAGAGCGTGTCCTTGCCGGACAGGCAGTTGAGCAGCAGCGTCTTGCCTGCGCCGGACGTGCCGATGATCGCGACGAGGCTGTGCTGTGGGATCTGGAAATGGATGTCCTTGAGCAGCGTCTTCGGGTGCCGTCCGCCGACCGTTTTGTCGTCGATCTGCACATCGAGCATGATTGGTTGCGCCGCCGCTGCCTGCACGGGCACCGAGATGCCCGCGACTGGTGCGGCGCCCGCTTTGCCGAGCGTCGTCGTGACGCGCGGTGCGAGCGGCACCGCGTGCGAGGGCGCCGCGGCCGGCACCGCGATCGACGGTGCGGGCGTCGGCTTCGCGGCCGCTATCGCGCCCGCGCCGACGCGCTTGTCGTAGACGATCGTGCCTTTCGTGAAATAGAACCGGCAGTCGCCGATCGCGATGACGTCCTTCTCGCGCAACGTGTGCGCGCCGCGCAACGGCTGTCCGTCGATATAGGTGCCGATGCGGCTTCTGATGTCGCGTATCACATAGTGGCCGCGGATATAGTCGATGCGCGCATGCCTACGCGAGACGTAGGGGACGTTCTGCACGATCGTATCGGGCGCGTCGGCGCGTCCGATGTATGTCGTGCGTCCTTCCTGACGCGGCAGACGGTACGATTTCCACAATCCGAGGTTCTGGTCGACGGTGAAGACGATGATGACGCCCTGTGCGTCGGGGTTGTCGAGTGCGCCGTCGATGCGGATGAGGTCGCCGTCGTTGAGCGCGTAACGTGTGTCGGGCTGCAGCTGCATGCCGTTGATGTAGGTCGGGTTCGTCGTGTGCTGCGATTGGTAGAACCAGCGTCCTGAGTCGAGCACAAAGCGCCCGTGGTGCGAGCTGACGATGCTTGAGCGCACGCGCAGCGTCGGCACGCCCGGTTCCTGGCTCATCGCGCGGCCGAGCGCCCAGACCTCATGCCCGGCGAGCGGGTAGACGCTCGCGTCGCCGTCCTCGATGACGACGACCGTCTCGGGACCGAAATGGACACCGCCGAAGAACGTGCGCGTCTGGTCCGATGCGGGGCGCTGTCGCAAGGGGGCCGGCATCTGCGGCGATGTGGCGGGCGCAACCGCCTGCCGCTGTGGCATGCGCATGGTGGAAGGCTGCGGCACCTGCCCGGCCGGCACGGACGCGCCGGTTCGCGGGGCCGGCGGCATCATCGGGGCATTCGCCCGCTGGGGTGCCGACGGCTGGGGCGGATTCGCCCATCGCGCCGGATTGGTCTGCGGGTCTCGCCTGGGGGCCCCGGGCCCTTGCGGCGGCATGACGGTACCTGTCATCGTCGGTGTTCCTTCTTGTGCTCTCCTCGGACATGTCCCACCCACGACACGGCACACGCCCCTCGTTGCCAGTGTAGCGGCAGCCGGCGATGCCGCCGGTGCATCCACCCACTTGCTAGAATGGTACGGTTCTTGAGTCATATGTAGGGAGTCAATGATGGTTTCGCGTCGCAAGTCGCCTGCAGCGTCCTATGATCCGCGCACGGTCAAGGAACACATCGTCGAGACGCCGCTCGGCGAGGAGATGAGCACATCGTTCCTCGAATACGCCTATTCGGTCATCTACGCGCGCGCATTGCCCGACGCACGTGACGGACTCAAGCCGGTGCAACGGCGCATCATCTACCAGATGGGCGAGATGAACCTGCTGCCGACGCGTCCGTACATGAAATCGGCGCGCGTCGTCGGCGAAGTCATGGGCAAACTGCATCCGCACGGCGACTCCGCGATCTACGAGGCGATGGTGCGCCTCGCGCAGCCGTTCGCGATGCGCCTGCCGCTCGTGGACGGCCACGGCAACTTCGGCTCGCTCGACGACGGCCCCGCCGCCTCCCGCTACACCGAGGCGCGCCTCGCTCCGGCCGCGCTCGGCATGAACGCGGACATCAGCGAGGACACGGTCGATTTCGCGCCGAACTACGACAACAAGCTCAAGGAACCGGAGGTGCTGCCCGCGGCGATCCCGAACCTGCTCGTCAACGGCGCCTCGGGCATCGCCGTCGGCATGGCGACGAATATGGCGACGCACAACCTTGGCGAGGTCGTCGCCGCCGCGAAGCATGTCATGCGACACCCGGACGCGACGCTCGACGACCTGATGGCGTACCTGCCGGGCCCCGACTGGCCGGGAGGCGGCATCATCATCGGCCGCGAAGGCATCCGCGAAGCGTACGCGGGCGGCCGCGGATCGCTCACGACGAGGTCGGCGACGCATGTAGAGAACGTCACCGCACGCAAGAAAGCGATCGTCGTCACCGAACTGCCGTACATGGTCGGCCCCGAACGCGTGCTCGAACGCATCTCGGAAGGCGTCAAGAACCACAAGCTCGAGGGCATCTCGAACGCGATCGACCTGACGGACCGGCACAACGGCACACGCATCGTCATCGAACTCAAGACCGGATTCGACCCCGACGCCGTGCTGTCCCAACTGTTCAAGCACACGCCGCTCCAGGAGAACTTCACAATCAACAACGTCGCGCTCGTCGACGGGCGTCCGCATACGATGGGCTTGCGTGAGATGCTCGACGTGTGGATCGGCCACCGGCGCGGCGTCATCCGCCGGCGCAGCGAATACCGCCGCCGCAAGGCGCTCGAACGGCTGCACCTCGTCGAGGGCCTGCTGCTCGCGCTCGTCGACATCGACGAGGTCATCCAGGTCATCCGCTCATCCGACGACGCGGATGCGGCGAAGACGAAACTCATCGCCGTCTTCGACCTCGACGATGTGCAGGCGCAGTACATCCTCGACCTGCGGCTGCGCAGGCTCACGAAGATGAGCCGCATCGAACTCGAATCGGAACGCGACGAGCTGCGCGGCCGGATCGATGAGCTCGACGCGATCCTCGCGTCCGACGAGGCGCTCGACGGGGTCGTCGAACGCGAAATGGACGAGACCGTCGCCGCCTACGGCACGCCGCGGCGCACCGTGCTGCTCGACGCGGACGCCGACGGCAGGCTCACGCCGGTCACGGCGCGCGGCGCCGACGGCACGCTCAACGAGTTCGCGCTCAATGCGGCGCGCCACGTCGAACAGGTCTCCGAGGCCGCGGCGGACGTGGCGGCCGCGCGCAAGGGCGCCGCGAGCGCCGACGCGGCGAGCGCGCTGCAGATCGAGGACGAGCCGTGCGTCGTCGCGCTGAGCGCGGCCGGACGGATCGCGCGCCTCGATCCGTCGGCCGCCGGGGTCTGGGCGGCGCGCACGCCGGAGACGACGGCCGGCGGCGACGGCTGCATCACGTCGATAATCGAAACGAGCACGCGCGCCGACTACGGCATCGTCACGTCGGCGGGACGCTTCGTGCTCGCGCACGCCGTCGAGCTGCCCCATGTCGCCGCGGACGCTCCGCTCGACCTGTCCGCCGGTATCGACGCGCGCGAACTCGTGGCGTCGACGCAGCACACCGACCCGGTCGATGGCGAACGCGTCATCGCCGTCGTCGCATTGCCGAAGGACAAGGATGCGCAAGCCGCGCCGCTCGCGCTCGGCACACGGAACGGTGTCGTCAAACGATGGAACAGGGAGTCGCCGACGACGATGGATTCGTGGGGCGTCATCGACCTCAAGGACGGCGACGAGCTGCTGGCGGCGCGCGAGGCGCCCGACGGCAGCCGGCTCGTGTTCGTCTCGACCGATTCGTCGCTGCTCACCTTCGACGCGAAACAGGTGCGCCCGCAGGGGCGCACGGCGGCCGGCATGGCGGGCATCCGTCTCGCCGACGGCTGCGAGGCGCTCGCCTTCGCCGCCGTGCACGAGGACGAACTGGAGTGGACGGACGCCGAGGAGCGGGAGGACGGCTCGACGTCGCCCGCGCACGGCGCGGTCGTGCTCACGGTGGCCGGCGACGGTGCGTCGCTGCTCGGCACCGACACCGGATCGGCGAAGGTCTCGCCGCTCGCGCTGTATCCGACGAAGGGACGCGGCACCGGCGGCGTGCGCTCGCAGCGTTTCCTCAAGGGGCAGAACACGCTGATCCGCGCGTATGTGGGCGCTTGGCCGCTCGTCGCGTACACCGAGTCGGGGCATATCGTCGCGCTGCCGGCCCCCGACATGCGCCGTGACGGTTCCGGCAGCGAACTGTCCTCCGCGATCGGTTACGTCGCATAGGACACCCGGGACGTTCGCAAACGATCGTCGTCGCGAACGTCCCGGGTGCGCACCGCGCGCGTCATTTCGCGAACGGGCGCCCCCGCGAACGCATCGATCCGGGGACGCACCTGGGACGTTCGCAAACGGAGGCCTGCACGAACATCCCGGGTGCCGGATGCGCGCTCCATGGTCGCCCGCGGCGCGCGTCGGCGAACGGGCGTCCTCAGGTCGTCGTGTACAGCCCCATCAGCATGGCGCCGGCGACGATGAGCAGCGTGCCGAACAGGATCCCGACCATCTGGCGTTTCGTCTTGTGTTCGTGCAGCACGACGATGCCGCCGTAGGTGGAGACGATGACGCCGAGTTGCGAGAACGTCGTCGCGATCGCCTGCCCGACGTGCGGGTTCGCCGCGGACACGAAGATGAGCATGTTGCCGACCGCCCACAGCAGGCCGGTGATGATGTTGAGCGCCGTCTTGCGGTGCACGATGAGCGTGCGGTCGCGTTCGACGAAGTTGACGATCGCGAGTGCCGCGAGGATCTGCCCGATCGACTGCGGCAGGATGACGGCGGTCATGTAATAGAGTCCGTTGCCCCTCGGCGCATCGTAGATGGCGTCGGAGATGAATCCGGTATGGTGCAGCAGATTCGGGAAGATGAAGTACAGCATGAAGCCGATCGTCGAGCACAGCAGCGCGCCCATGCCGAAACGCATGTCCTTCGCGCTGATCCTGCGCGCGTCGGCGGCGGTGTCCTTCGCCGAGCACAACAGGGCGCCGGATGTGACGAGAACGATCGCGATGACGCCGATGACCCAGACGTTGAGCGTGCGCCACTGACCGAGCACGATCGCGGCGAGCAGCGCGTTGCCGACGATCTGGCCGGCTGTGGAGATCGGCATCGCCATCGAGACGCCCAACGGCTTGAGCGCGGAGAACTGGCCGAAGGAGCCGATCGTCCAGAAGACACCCGAGCACAGGCCTACGAGCCAGATCCTGGGGTTGAACGCGAAGGCCAGTCCGGCGTTCGGCACCGTGTAGAACACCGAGACGAGCACGGCGAATATGACGGCGCCGATCGTCGTGCCCAATGTCCCCTGACTCGGCTTGCCGTCGATCTTCGCGGTGATGACGCTGTTCGATCCGAGGAACAGCGCCGGCAGCAGCGCGATGAGCATGTCCATGCGAAAGACGCCCTCCCTTGCCTCTCCGTGTGCGAGTGTCCGTTGTCGCGAATCCACGAACGCCACGGCGGCGCGCGGGGGCGCCGTCCGCCGTATATCGGGACGAACGGCGGCACGACGTCAGTCATTCTATGCCCGTCATGCGGCGGGACGTGGCCGTCTTTTGCTCATAGCGTCGATATCGCGTCCTATCCGTACGCCGCGCGCTCACCGGTAGAGCTTCATGCCCTGCGGGGACGGCGCGAATCCGGCGGCGCGCAACGCCGGTGTGACCGGCAGGCGCGTCGTGAGCGGCACGCCGTTGCAGTCGCGGAACGTGACCGACCCTCCCGGCAGGCGCCGCAGCATATCGGCGAGCGCCGTGCATGCGCGTTCGGCGAGGCTCATCGGTTCGTCGAACATGACGAGGCGTCCCGAGCGCGGCGCTGCGTACAGCAGCGCGTCGCCGCCGCGCAGCACGACGAGCGACCCGGCGCGACGCGTCGGCTTGACGCCGCCCGTACGCGCCGCATCGTCCGCGTCGTCGGCACCGTCCGCGTCCTGCGTCCCGGCCATCCGCATCGGCTCGGGCCAGCGGATCGCCATGCCGTAGAGGACGGCCGGATCGACCGCGTCGAGAGCGACCGTGGCCGGCGACCGCCCGATCAGGTCGCGCATCATGTCGACGGTCTCGCGCCGCGCGAACTGCGCCGCCCCGAAGCCGTCGACGAACATGCCGCGCATTAGCGCGCCCTGCTCCTCCATGCGCCGCAGCACCGGGTACAGGCCCGAGAAGCCGCCGGGAACGCCCTCATGGTCGACGACCGGCTGCGTGATCACGCCGTAGCGATCGAGCAGCACGTCGATCAGGTCGATGCCGCGTTCCTCCGGCGTGCACGGTTCGCCGGCCGCGCGCACAAGCGACCACAGGCCGCCGTTCATGGCCGGCCGTTCCATGTGCGCGCGCATGCGGCGCCGGCGCACGGAGCGTGCGGGCGCGTGCGCCGCGCCCCGCGTCGCCGCCGCGCGCGCCACCGGGAACGACGAGTTCGTGACGCGTCCGCGCCGGGCGAGCGCCCACAATGCGTCCTCGAAGCCCTGATGGCTCCATGCCGCGGCGACGACCTCGCCGGTCGTCTCGTCGACGGACGGCTCGAGGCCGCGGGCCGCCGACGCGCGCTCCCAGCATGCGCGGGCGCGTTCCTCGAGCGGCAGCGGCCCGTAGGCGCCGCCGTCCCTGAGCGCGGCGACGATCGCGTCGCCGACGCCAAGCGTTCCCATGTCGCCGTCCGCCGGCGCCGAGCGGTCGCCCTGCGCGGCGTCGGATGCGCATCGTCCCCCGAGCTGCGCCGAATCGAAGGGGAACAGCATGACCGCCCCGAGTCCGTCCGCCGAGGATGAGGCGGACGAGGACGATGCGCCTGCCGCGCTAACCCAGAGGACCTCGCCGGCGGCGACGAGCTCGTCGAGCATCGACGGCGCATAGTCGCGCACGCGCGCCGGGAACACGGCCCGCTCCCACACGTCGATCGGCAATGCGACACCCTCGAGCTGCTCGATGACCCTCATGACGCCGTCGACGCCATCGAAACGCTGGCCGCCGGCCGAGCCGACGCCCTGCCGTTCGAGCACGAAACGCTGGAAGTCGGCGGCGGCGACCGGCTTGACGGCCTTGCGCGCCTTGGCGAGCGAGCGTGAGCGGATGCGTTTGAGCACGTCGCGCGCCACCCATTGCGGCACGTCGGCGGGCAGACGGTCATCGAAGCGTCCGGTGAGCGCCTCGCCGGCGACCCGCAGCGCGTTGAGCTCGTCGACGCAGGCCTCGGCCGGCAACCGCAGGTCGGCGATCATCATGTCGGCCGTGAACGGCCCGTGCGTCGACAGATAGCGATGCACGCGGCCGCGCACGTCGCCGTCGGCGAGCGCGTTCCAGAACGTCCGCTTCGCGAGCGTGGCGGCGACCTCGTCGATGACGGCGTCGTCAAGCACTGAGGCGAGATCGTCGGAGCCGAGCAGCCGTTCGAGCACCTCCGGATCCATCGACAGCAGCCGCGCGTCGCGCTCCGCCTGCGGCACGTCGTATTGGTACATGACCGAGCCGACGAAGCCGAACAGCAGTTGTTCGGCCATCGGCGACGGCGTCGACGTCTCCGCGCTGTGCACGTCGATCAGCCCCGCCTGCATGCGTGTCAGCACCTCACGAAGGGCGGGCACGTCGTAGACGTCCTGCAGGCATTCACGCGCGGTCTCCAGCAGCAGGGGGAAGTTCTTGTGCGTCCGCGCCGCCGTGAGCAACTGGGCAGCCCTCAAGCGCTGCTGCCATAGTGGGACCCGCTTGCCCGGGTCGGTGCGCGGCATGAACAACGCGCGCGCCGCGCATTCGCGGAACCGCGCGGCGAACAGCACGCTGCCCGAGACCTGCGCCTCGACGATGCGTTGGATGTCGTCCGGGTCGAACGCGATGAGCGACGCGATGTCGATGCGGCCGTCGCCGTCGGGCAGACGGATGAGGATGCCGTCGTCAGCCGCATAGATCTGGCCGTCAACGGCATAGCGCTGCACCAGCCGGGCGTTGATCGCGAGCGCCCATCGCTCGTGCACGCGCCTGCCGAATGGCGTGTGCACGAC
>Dunbar_p2__coassemble_1157_pt1 | contig 25730 bp, 19 predicted proteins | sample Dunbar_p2__metabat2_high_PE_041 | metagenome-assembled genome bin Dunbar_p2 | reverse complement strand
GTCCATAGATGATCGGGGAGATGTCTTCGGCGTTGCTGTGTATCGTCGCTTTGAGCGCGGTTTGCAGCTCTTGGATGTCCTCGGTGGAGGGTTGGACGCCCAGGTATTTCGTTAGGTGCTCCGGTTTCTCGAACGCCAGTTCGATGATGGATTCCGCGTCGCGCATCGTGTCGCCGCTTCCCCTCCGCTGTTCCTTGCGGATGTACCATTTCACGTACGATTGCGCGAGCTGTTCTATCGGTTTGATGAGTACGCTCGACGTGGATTCCGGTAGTTTTGGTTGGATGTAGATGGAACGGTCCGCGGTTCCGTGGCGGCCTTCGATTGTTTTGATATCCGAGTTGCGCAATGTTACACGTGGAACAATGTTCGGAGCCGCTTCGCTCAACGTGAGTGTCGTGTTGTGTATCGCGATCATCGTGCGGTCAAGTACGGCCGCTTCCGTTTTGCCATTGTTGTTTGTGAATACCAACAGTATTTTCTCGGTCGGACGCCCCGAATACCGTATGCCGCGCGCAAGCACATGGGGGAGCGTTCGCGCGCTCCTCACGCCTGCGTCGATGACTTCGTACAGTGGAGGGACGGTCGCGTGCAGACCGCCGCGGAAGATGTCCACGGTCGGGCGGTCTGGCCGGTCGTAGTTCGGCGTCCATTGCAGGAATTCGAAATCGGACGAATTGTTCGCCATGATTCGCGGAAGCGACGAATTGTAGAGCGTTCTGGGGTCCTCTGCGGATCGATTTCCAGAACGCTCCCACCAACGGTCGCGCGCGACCCATACGTAGCGTCCGTTGCCGGCGGCATCGGTCACATAATCGATGATGCGGAAGAACTGGCCCTCTGTTTTGTTGTTCCACGTAAACAATCCCCAGGATTTCCTCGATTGGTTGGTTTGATATGTCATTTGTGCCCCCTACGTGTGTGTCGTGTGTCGGATGGTGTCAGCGGTGTGCGGAACGGATGTCGGAGATCGAAACGCTCGGCGGTGTGCCGTAGCGCATCGGCGCTCCCGTGCGCGCTCGCACGATGTCGTAATGTCGGTTGGCGGCCTGCCATTGCGCCTCATGCAGCGAAGGCGCCAACGGCGGGGAAGATTGTGCGGGGCGCGTTTCATGCTCAAGCGGACGTGGGTCGGGAGGATCGGCAAGCTCAAGCGCTTCGGGATGCGTGCGGGAACACACGTAGGCGCTCCACGGCAGATGGCGGCTCGCGCGCAGGAAACAACATGCGCCCTCGATGTGCGTGTATGTGCGGCCGTTTTGTGTGAAGCCGAGCAAGCCTGCGTGTCGAGGCTCCTTCATCTCGAATCCGATGTTCGGGAAGGTAATGTCATCGGGTATCGGGGCGTCATCGCACGATGCGAAAGGTGTCTCGTATATCTGGAAACTGTTCGCGAACAATGGTTCGTCGATGCCGTCGCCGCGCAGTTGCGGCGGCCAGACGGGGACGGGGTCGAAGTCGAGGTTGGTCAAACGGAAACCGTGGTCGGCGAGCCAAAAAACAGCCTGCTCACGATTGCGCGATTCCCATTGCACGACGATGCGCACAACAAGGAAATCGCCATGCGACGAAGGTACGGTACCTATTGATTGTGCGATATCGAAACAGGACCGCACAATGCGCAGTTCACGTGGGCGGACGACCGCGTAATAGTCGAACCCCGCGTGCAGCGACGAGCCATAGGTGAGTCTGCGGCCGCCGTTCGGACCGAATTCGGCGGTGAACAGGAACGCGTTGTCTCCGTCTTTTGGGACGCCCACATTGCGCTGCCAACGCTCTGGGACTGTGATGCGTGCGCCCATATGGAACGTGGGGTTCTCCAAGCGTATCTTGTATCGGCGGTCGGCGACGAGGTCGGCGAGCGCGCAGGGGGTCGCGTCGACGATGAGCTCGGCGTGGTCTTTGCGGAGTTCGGGGAAGAGATCGTATCCCAAGGACCGGCGACGCACGGACAGCTCGATATGGAAGGTCGCTGTGGACGATGGAGGGGAGTCGCTATGCGGAGCACTGTGATCTCTGCGTAGGAACATCGGCAGTGCAGGGGGATCGGTGCGCGGGTCGGCACCCAGGCCGGATTGGTAGCGATCGCATAGTTTCGAGATTGGATCATTCTTCGTATGCTTGAAATGTGCGCTCAGGCTGCGGCGTGGGGAGCGGGAAGCGCGTGTTGGCGGCGCGGTTCGTAGATGCTGGTGTGCGATGTCCGCGGCGGAATCGTGCGCTTTGTTGCCTCTGTTGAATCGGACGGGGCGGTCGCACGACGGGCAACGGAATCGCACGCTTGCGGGGACGTCGCCTTGGAGGTCGCGGAGCACATCCTCCGCGGTGACGATGCGCGGGGATGCTTTCGGTGTGTGTGGCCATGCGGTGTCCATTCGTCTGCCCCCCTGCTCGCCTTCTTCGCCGGTTGGTTCCAGTGTACGCGGCGGAATCGTGCGATGCGCCAGTGGTGTCCGCGCTCCTGTGTGGACCTATCTCGTCATCTTTGGGTGCTTCTTCGGGTGCCTCTCACGCCATCTGGCCCCAAACACGTCCTATCTCGGTATCTTTGGGCACCTCGAACACCCAAAGATGGCCGGATAGGCGCCGATAACGGCGCCGCCTACGCTGCATCCGGCGTGAAGATGTCCTCAATGGTCAGGTCGAACACGCGCGCGATCTGGAACGCGAGCGGCAATGACGGGTCGAAACGGCCCTTTTCGATCGAGATGATCGTCTGGCGGCTCACGCCGAGCATCGAGGCGAGCGTTTCCTGTGACCACCGCCGTTCGCGCCGCAGCTCCGGCAGCCGGTTCCTCATCGCCCGCCGGCCTTGCGGATCAGGTAGCTCGTGCCGAACGCCGCGGCGGCGAAGGTGAACACGGCGGCAAGCGTCCATGACACCATCGGCGGCAAACAGAATCCTGCGATCGCGGCGCCGAGGCCCGTGCCTGCGAGGAGCAGATGGAAGCTGTCTTTCGCGGCCTGGTCGTACCAGCTGTTTTCCACGCTATGTTCGGGGTGTGCGATGGCGCCCGGGATCGTCGAGCGGTCGACGAGCAGCACCCAGGCGAGGGCCACCATGACCGGAGCAAAGCAAGCGCCGGCGACCACAATGCCGATCCACGCATTCGTGCCACCGTGCATCTGCGGGAACGCGAACCATAGTGCGACGCCGATGCCGGCCGCGGCCGCCACCCCGATGGGTGCCGCGAGGCGCAGCGCCGGCACCCCGTCCGGTTTGATGCGTCCGAACCGGTGCTGTCGCTGTGTCGTCTTCTGGTGCATGGCTCCCCCTCTGTATCCGGGTCGGTGTGCAGATGGATGAGCCGATCATATGTCAAGTAAACGTTACTGTCAAGTTTGCTTTACATATCGCTGAGATTCCCGTCGTCCCCAGGTCCTCGGTGGTGGCCCCGTGGTCACCGCAGGTGGTCCCCGACGACGGCCATGCATTCCCCGAAGATCGACGACCGGTTGCCCAGCCGCGGATAGCGTACCGAGATCCTGCCGACCAGCTCCTCGTTGATGTGTTCGTTGATCGAGAACTGCGCGCTTTGCAGGAACAGATCGTCGATGATTTCGTGGTCCCCGTCGATGACGACGTCGTCGACGTCGTTCATCGCGATCATCAGCGACAGCACGCGTCCGAGCGACGCGCCCGCCTGTGTGATGATGCGCTCGCGCTGCGAAGGGTCCGCTTCGATGCGCGAGCGCAGCCGCTCGACCGACGTGAGCGTCTCGAGGCATCCGCGCTTGCCGCACCGGCACATCGTCCCTTGTTCGTCCACGACGACGTGTCCGATCTCCCCAGCCGCGAACCGGCTCCCCTCGACGATGCAGCCGTTGACGATCGTGCCGGCGCCTACGCCGCGCGCGAGGCGGATGTAGGCGAGGTTGCTCGTCAGGTCGACGAACTGCCATTCGCCGAGCGCCGCCACGTTCGCGTTGTTGTCCACGCGCGTCGGGATGCCGTACAGGTCCTCGACCATGTCGCCAAGCGGTACATTGTGCCACCCGAGGTTCGATGCGGCGTGGACGGTGCCTTGGCCGTCGACGATGCCGGGGGAGGAGAGGCCGATGCCGAGCAGCGGCGCGTCAGCCGCGTCGCGCAGCCGTCCGACCAATGCCAGCACGTCATCGGTGGTGATCTGTTCCACGTGGAACTCGATGCGCTGCTGGATGTCGCCGACGAGGTTTGTGAGCGCGCCGACGAGTTTGTGCTCATTGGATAGGTCGACGATGATGATCTGCCGTGCATCCGCGGCCAATTGGAAGGCGACCGCGGGCTTGCCGGGCCCGTGCTTCTGCTTGACGCATTCCTCACGGATCAATCCGTCCTCGAGCAGCGCGGAGACGATGTCCGAAGCCGACGATTTGGAGATGCCGCTGAGTTTCGCGATGTCGGCCCGGGACAGCAGCCGCCGCGGATAGAGCAGCCGCAGTGCGCTGCGGCGGTTGCGTTTGCGGATGTCCTCGGGGGAGAACGACCGCACGCTTTCGTAGCCCGTGTGCCGTGGCGGTTCGTACAGTCTGCAGTCGATCCGGTCCACGCTGTCCGCGCTCGGCTGCTTTCCCCGCGCGCTGTGGTTCGCTGATGCCGTCATGATGGGTTCCCCTTCTGTCCCGTTGGTGATGTTGGTTGAGTGTATCGCATGCCTATTTCACCGATCCTTCGACCGATCCCTTCATCAGTCCCCGCTGCACCAGCATGAAGAAGACGATGACCGGCAGCGAGAACAGCAGCGAGGCCGCCATCTGTGCACCCGCATCGATGCCGGTGGGGGTGGCGAACGAGGCGAGCCATACCGGCAGTGTGTATTTGCCGGGGTCCTTCATGAAGGTGTAGGCGATCAGGTAGTCGTTCCATGAATGGATGAACGCGAGCACCGATGTCGATATGACGCCGGGCAGCGCGATCGGGAAGGTGATACGCATCAGGATCTGCCATTCGTTGGCGCCGTCGACGCGCGCGGATTCGAAGAGCGCGGGCGGCATCGCCAGGAAGAAGCCATGCATGTTCCAGATCGCGACCGGCAGTACCGAGGCGACATAGGCGAGGATGAGGCCGGTGTAGGTGTCAAGCAGGCCGAAACGGTTGAACACGATGAACTGCGGTATCAGAATCGCTATGCCGGGGATCATCTGCAGCATCATGACGACGCCCATCATCGCGCCTTTCGCGCGGAATTGGCTGAGTGTGAGCGCCGCGCACGCGAGGAACGCCAAGACGATCGCGATGAGCACCGCTGTGACGGTGACGATGAGGCTGTTGCGCAGATAGATGCCGAAGGAATCCGAGACGAGCGCCGTGTGGAAGTTGCGCCATGACAGCGACTGCGGGATCAGCGCCGGACGTGGCGAGAACTGCGTCTCACGTGTGCCGGTGGCGGTGACGAACATCCAGTAGACGGGGAAGATCCAGATGATGATGAACACGATGGCGAGCAGCGGCGGCAGCCAGCGTCGGCGTGCGGTGTGCGGGGTTGCGACGTGCATGATGCGCTCCTTAGCGGTCGTGCTCCGAGGCGAGACGCCTCAGATACGCCAACGTGAGTACGAACAGGATGACCATCGTGACGACCGAGATCGCCGACCCCTCGCCGATGCGGAAGCCGACGAAGGCCTGCCGGTAGGTGTAGACGCCGATCGTCGCGGTCTGCGAATCCGGGCCGCCCTGCGTGAGCAGCCAGATTTGGTTGAAGATGTTGAAGTCCCAGATGCACGACAGGATGCAGATCGTGCCGAGATGCGGCGCGAGCAACGGCACCGTCACCTGCCAGTAGGTGCGCAGCCGTCCCGCGCCGTCGAGCGCCGCGGCCTCCGCGAAGGACGGGTCGAGCTGGCTTTGCGCGGCGTAGGTGGTGATCGCGATGTAGGGGACCGCCTGCCAGACGACGAGCAGCCAGATGACGACGAAGGCGGTGGGTGCGCTCGCGAGCCATGCGGTGTCGCGCACATCGCCGAAGAGGCCGAGCGCACTGAGCGTGGTGCCGGCGATGCCGTAGCCCGGCTGGAACATCCAGCGGAAGATCAGCGACGATGCGACGTTTGGCAGCGCCCACGCCATGACCAAGGTGACCATCATCGCGGTGCGCGGCACCGGGCCGAGTTTCGTCATCAGCTGTGCGGCGCCCATGCCGATGAGCATGCTGCCCACGACGAGCGATGCGGTGAACAGGATCGTGATGCCGAGCGCATGGTAGAACGGGCCGCTCGAGAACAATGCGGCGTACTGCCGGAATCCGACCGGTTCGAAAGCGCCGGTGAACAGCGAACGCGCGTTGAAATCGGTGAACGACGCGACGATGAGCATGATGAGCGGCAGGCCTACGAGTACGGTCAGTGTGATCGCGGCCGGCGCAAGCATCATCGTGCGCGCGGTGTTGGGTCGATGGGTCATCACAGTTCCTCCTGCGCTTCGGAGAGGACGGCGTCCGTGCGTTCGTCGAAAGCGTCGGCGATGTCCTGCGCCTTCGAAGGGCCGAGCGCGGCCTTCGAGAACAGTTCCTTGAGCGAGCCGTCCGCCTCGATCGTCGCCCAGCCTGGGGCGTTCGGTGTGGAGCGCGAATGCATCGCGGCCTCGAAGAATCCGTGCTGCACGGCGCTGAGCTTGCCCGAGGCCAGGTATTCGGCTGTGAGCTCGCGCGTATTCGGCAGCCAGCCGTCATGCTCGACGATCCATGCGCGTTCGACGGCGGGGGATGTGGCGATAGAGATCCACGCCAGCGCGAGCGATGGAGCCGCGCTGCGTGTGGCCACGGCCCATCCTGATCCGGACATCACGGTCGGCTGCTGCCCGTCGCCGCTGACGCTCGGCATCGGGAACGCGCCGAAATCGTCCGCGGACAGCTGCGGGTTGGAGGCGACGGCCTTCGTAACGGCCGAGGCGTTCCAGATGATCGCCGACGTCTTCTGCTGGCCCAGCAGCTGCGCCTGGTCGGGGATCAACGTGTCCGCGGTGCGGGACGCCTTCGACGAGTAACGGTTCTGGAAGGAGGCCCACGCCTGGAGCCCGGCGATGCCGTTGGGTGAGTCAAGCGTCGCGGTCCACTGTCCGTCGCGCAGCTCGGCGGGCGAGGCGCCGGCGTCCCAGAGGAACTGCAAGCCGGCGAACCAGTTCTGCCCCGGCAGATACAGCGCGCTGAAGTCGACGTCGCCGGCATGCGCGCGTTGGACGCGGTCGAGGTCGCCGCACAGCTCGTCATAGGTGGTGGGAGGCGTGGTGATGCCGGCCTCGCGCCACATGCGCCGGTTGTAGATGACCGTGCGGGCGGCGCCGAAGGCCGGCGCCGCATACAGGCCGCCGTCATAGGTCATCGGTTGTTCGAGGCCGTCGAGCCATGTGCCGCCATGCGCGAGTTCCTCACGTTGCTCGGACAAATCGAGCAGCGCGCCCGTTCTGGCGAATTCGAGCACTTTGGTATTGCCGATGTCGATGACGTCCGGCGGGTTCGACGTGGCCAACGCGGTCATCAGCTTCGTCGCGATGCCGTCCCACGGCTGCGTCTGCACATGGACCTCGGCGCCGGTCTGCGCGCGGAAGCGTGTGTTGATGGCGTCGATCGTCGCAGCGGAGAAGTCGTCCTGCATGACCCAGACGGTGATCTCGTCGGTGCGCGCCGCGCGGGTGACGGGCGCCCCGATCGAGCAGGCAGCCGTCGCCAGCACCGTGGCGACGCTGAGCGCGAGGGCGAGCGCGTGACGGAAACGATGTGCCATGGTACCTCCTCGCGTCTTGTCCTCCGTCGGCGTTGACAGGGGAAGCGACGACCATCTATAAGTTTGGTTATCGTACGTATTCCTTCACCAGTCTATCATAAGTTTTCGGCGTTTGCGCCAGTGTGTAATGAATGGGACACGCCGTTAAAACCCACTTATTCCAATGAATATGTCGATTAGTGCGGTGAATGCGACGATAGTGTGCGATACTTGAACCACTGCTTCATAATAAGTAAGCAAACCTTACTAAATAAGTTCAACGACGAACGCATTCATGAGGAGGATATGATGGCACGGACGGCATCAATGGACTTCCTGGCCAATAAAATCGCCCCATTCGGCGAGAAAGTGGCGGCGCAGCGGCATCTGAAGGCGCTGCGCGAAGGCGTGCTGATGGCGATGCCATTGGTACTGGTAGGCTCGATCTTCACGTTGATCGGCAGCTTCCCGATCGAGGCGTGGACCACATGGCTCAACAAGCACGGCGAGCTCGACGTGCTGCTCAATACGATGGCGAACAACACCTTCGGCCTGATCTCATTGGCGACGGCCTTCGGCATCGCGTACAGCCTCGCGAAATCCTATGACACCGACGGACCGTCGGCGGGCATCATCGCGATCGGCGCGTTCCTGCTCGTCACGCCACCGCTCAAGACCGATGACGGCTTCGGCATCCCCTACGGCCTGATGGGCGGCAAAGGCCTGTTCACGGCGATCGTCGTCGCGATGATCACGGCGGAGATCTACCGCCAGTTCATCCAGCGCGACTTCACGATCAAGATGCCGAAGGGCGTGCCGGACGCAGTCGGACGCTCCTTCGCAGCCCTGATCCCCGGCGCCGTCATCATCATCCTGTTCGCCGCCGTCATGAAGGTCCTCCAGGTCACCGGCGTCGGCAGCCTCAACAACCTGCTCGCGCTCATCATCGGCACGCCGCTCGGCCTGATCGGCGGCACGCTCGGCGGCACCTTCGTCGCCGTGCTGCTCAACTCGGTGTTCTGGTTCTGCGGCGTCAACGGCGGCCAGGTGGTCGGCTCGGTCATGAACCCGATCTGGCTGCAGCAGGCGGACGCGAACCGTCTGGCGCTGCAGGCCGGGCAGGACCTGCCGAACATCATCACCGCGCCGTTCATGGACCTCTTCGTCTACATCGGCGGCGGCGGCGCGACGATCGGCCTGGCGCTGTGCCTGATGTTCCTGTCGCGCAGCCGTGAATACAAGACACTCGGCCGCGTCTCCGGCATCCCGGCGCTGTTCAACATCAACACGCCGATCCTGTTCGTCTTCCCGACCGTCCTCAACCCGATCATGTTCGTGCCCTTCGTGCTCACGCCAATCGTCAACGCCGTCGTCACCTACCTCAGCATGGCCACTGGCCTCGTCCCCTACACCACCGGCGTGGCGCTGCCGTGGACGACGCCCCCGATCATCGGCGGTTTCCTCGCCACCGGCAGCTGGCAGGGCGCCGTGCTGCAGGCCGTGCTCGTCGTGATCTCCTTCCTGATCTACCTCCCGTTCTTCAAGGCGGCCGACGCGGCCCATGTCAAGGCCGAGGCGGCGGGTGTGCAGGCCAGCGAATCCGCGGACGAGGTCGCCGAACTCAAGGAAGTGGCCGAACACTCCGAGGAACGCCACGAACACCGTGACGAGGCCGAAGGCACCGCGGCGCCGCAGGACGCCTCGCCATCCCCGGCGGAACCGTCCAATCGCACAACGCATCGTCAATGAATATGGAAACCACACAAGGAGCATCAATCATCATGTTGGCACACATCGATGCAGGCGCATACGCCTCGACATTCATCACTGAGGAACTGACACGGCTGATGGACCGGATGTTCGGCATCGACGTCCGCGAAGCGGCCGAGGACACCGGCGCACAGCTCATCCTCACATCGGCGGGGCTGAAACAGGACGCCGAGCTCAAGGACGAGTTCCACATCGCGCTCTCCGGCGGCAGGCTCACGATCGACGCGAACACCGACGTCGCGCTGCTGATCGCCGTGTACCGCTTCGCCTACGAATTCGGGGCGCGCTTCCCGCAGCCGGGCGCCGCCGGCGAACGGCTGCCGAAGCTCGACCGTGCGGTCTTCGACGACGCCGACCTTGACATCCATGAGACCGCCGCCTTCGCGCATCGCGGCGTATGCATCGAAGGCGCCGACAGCGTCGGGAACATCATCGATTTCATCGATTGGCTGCCCAAGCTCGGCTTCAACACGTTCTTCGTGCAGTTCGAGAATCCGTACCCGTTCCTCAAGCGCTGGTATCAGCACGAATTCAATCCGTACATCAACGCAGAGCCCTTCGACGCGGACATCGCGCAGCAGATGAGCGACCGCGTCGACGAGGCGATGCGCGCACGCGGCATCGTGCAGCACCGTGTGGGACACGGGTGGACCGGCGAAGTGCTCGGCTATTCGTCGAAGTACGGATGGGAATCCGGACTGACGATACCCGAGGAGAAGAAACCGCTCATCGCCGAACTCGACGGCAGACGAGAGCTCGTCGACGGAGCGCCGATCCTGACGAGCCTCGATTTCTCGAACCCCGAAGTGACGCCGCGCATGGTCGAGCTCGTCGTCGACTATGCGCGCAAGCACCCGGACGTCGACTACCTGCACGTATGGCTCTCCGACGCCCGGAACAACATCTGCGAATGCGACGAATGCCGCAAATGGCTGCCTGCGGACCAGTACGTGCGCTTCCTCAACGCGCTCGACGAACGCCTCACCGAGGAAGGGCTGGATGTGCACATCTGCTTCCTGCTCTACCATGAGCTGCTGTTCGCCCCCGAACACGAGACGATCAGGCACCCCGAGCGCTTCACGATGATGTTCGCGCCGATCACGCGCACCTTCGAACGCAGCTACGCCGACGTGGATCTCGACGATCTGCCGCAGCCGGCGCCGTACACGCGCAACCGGATCGTGCTGCCGAACTCGCTCGAGGACAACCTCGCGTACCTGTTCGCATGGCGGAAGATGTTCCAGGGCGATGCCTTCGTCTACGACTATCCGCTCGGACGCGCGCACTACGGCGACTTCGGATACCTCGCCATCAGCGACACGATCCGCCGCGACATCGCGAAGCTCAGGGATCTTGGCCTCAACGGCTACATCTCCTGCCAGGAGCTGCGTGCGGGCTTCCCGCATTACCTGCCGAACTATGTGATGGGGCGGATGCTGTGGAATCCACGGCTCGACTATGGGCAGCTCAAGGACGAATATTTCGAGGCGCTGCTCGGCGATGGATGGCGCGATGCGCTGCCGTGGCTCGAGATGGCCTCCGAACTGTCCTCATGCGACTACTTCAATGCGATCGGCGAACGGCACAATCCCGAACAGGCGAAGCGGTACGCGGAACTGTCGGAGCAGGCGCGCGCCGTCGCGGACATGCTCGCGGATCATGTGGCTGGCGCGGACGATGGGCATCGTGCGGCCTGGCTGGTGCTGGATTGGCACTGCGGCTACGTCGAGCGCATCAGCGCGGCGCTCGCGGCGATCGCCGATGGTGACGACGCACGCGCGAAGTCGGCGTGGAGCCGGTTCCTTGATTACATACGGCGCGGCGAAATAGACGTGCAGCCCCAGCTCGACGTGTACCGCGTAATCGAAGTGGCGCGCAACTACGCCGGATTCTCGCCGAAGCAGGGCTTCCGGGAGTAGTATTCAAGGCATCTGCCTATCTTTGGGTGTTTGGGACACCCAAAGATAGGCAGATAGGGGCAGATGCGCGCCAGATGCGCGCATCTGCCCCTGCGGGTGCACCCAAAGACACCCAGATACGTCATAGTGATGATGCAACGGTCAGTCGATGAGGAACGAACGCATGAACCACTGGAACTGCTCGAGCTTCTGCACATGGTCTTGGATGATGTTGCTGCTCACGAAATCGAGTTCGTCGAGTTCGGCGACGGCCTTGCGGTCGTCGGCGATGAACGAATCGTAGTACTTGTCGAGCGCGCGCAGGTAATCGAGCGTGTTCTGGCGTCCGTCAAGGTCGAACTTGTCCCATGTGCGGAAACGCACGATGTCGTCGGGGCGTCCGGACGGCGAACCACCGAGCGCGGCGATACGTTCCGCCGTCTCGTCGGCCATCGCGAGCACTTCGTCGACCTGCGGGTCGAGCATCTCGTGCACGGCGATGAAGTTCGGTCCGGCGACGTTCCAATGCGCGTGCTTGAGCACGAGCGCCGCCTCCTGCTCCTGGCTCAGGCGCTCCTGAAGGATGCCGATCGTCTTCTCCGACGTCGCTTCGTCGAGTCCTGGAATGATGAATGACAGTGCCATACGCGTGTCCTTTCGTACGTAGTCGTCTTGCACAGGCCGCGGCGGTCTGCGCCCGCCTGCACAACGTCTCGTCTTGAGCTTACGTGCGGCTGCTGCATGTGCGCTGGATGTGAGCTGAAAGCCTAACGCACGACGGAAGACGGACATGCGTCAACGAGGTCAGTCGTCGGAGGCGTCGGTGTCGGATTCGTCCGCGTTCTTGTGCGCATCCGCATCCTTCTGCGTGTCCTGCTTGCGCACTTCGATCGTCTCGATGCGGCGGCCGTCGACTTTCGTGACGGTCATCGTATACCCACCATCATCGGACGTGTACGTATCGCCGACCTCACCCATTTTTCCGGTGTGCGCGAGGAAATACCCGGCGACCGTCTCGTAGGGTCCGTCGCTCAATTCGATACCGGTGAGGTCCGCGAAATCCTCGATTGTCATGCTGCCGTCGACCGTCGCGACACCGTTGACGAACACGGTGCCCGTCTTCGTGGTCTTCGTGTTGTCTTCGGGGAGGTCGTATTCGTCGCGGATGTCGCCGACGAGCTCCTCGGTCATATCCTCGAGCGTGACGATGCCGTCCGTGCCGCCGTATTCGTCGATGACGGTGGCCAGATGGATGCCGCGTTTGCGCAGCAGCGCGAGGCTCGGCAGCAGTTTGGATGTGCCCGGAAGCGCAATGCCTTCGCGCGTCACATCGGCGACGGTCATGCCGTCCGGGTTCTGCACGTCGAGCAGGTCACGCACATGGACGAAGCCGAGGATGTCGTCGAAGTCCTTGCCGGAGACGGGGTAGCGGGAATACGGCATGTCGCGGACGAAGGCGGCGGCCTCGGCGAGCGGCATGTCCGCGTTGAGGAACGCGACGTCGGCGCGCGGGCGCATGACCTCGGCGACGATCTTCTCGGACGCGTCGAAGACGTCGTCGAGAATCGTGCGTTCGTCGGTCGTCAGGTTCGAATTCGAGCTGACAAGCACACGGAGCTCCTCGTCGGAGACCTCGGATTCGGTTTCGTTCGGGTCGAAACCGAGCAGGCGCACGATGCCGTTCGTGTTCTTGCCGATGAGCCAGATAATCGGCTTGCACACCTTCGCAAACACCGAGATCGCGGGCACGACCGCGCGCGCGATCTGCTCGTTGCGCTGCATCGCGATGCGCTTCGGCACCATCTCGGAGATCACGATCGAGCAGTAGGAGATGATGAGTGTGAGCACGATCGTAGTCAGCGGCGCGGCGACGTTGCTCGGCACACCCCAGCCTTCGACGACCGGCACGATGAACGGGGAGATCGACGATTCGCCGAAGGAGGCGGACAGGAAGCCGGAAAGCGTCACGCCGATCTGCACGGTCGAAAGGAACGTGTTCGGGTCACGTGCGATCTTCGCGACGCGGGCGCCGCGCGCGTCCTCCTGTTCCATCTGGTCGATCTGCGAGCCGCGCAGCGAGACGAGCGCGAGCTCGGTGCCGGCGAAGACGGCGCCGAGCAGCAGGAAGACGAAGATGAGCAGAATGTTCAAACCTAAAGACATGACTCAAGCGTATGTCATCGGCAGGGCAATCGGCCGGCAAAAGGATATCTGCGATTTTGGGGTGGGCCATCCGAGAGACTCCTTCTCCGACTGCCGTTAAACCCACCATATGCGAACAGAAGCGATAAGGATGGCATATATCATATATAAGGGGTCTAGTCTCACGGAAGTCCCACCCCAAAATCGCAGATACAGTCGATTGCGGGGCAAAAGCGGCGTTCAGAAGCTGAGCACCTCCACCAGGCCGGAATCCAGACGGTAGCGGGCGCCCACGATCATCAGCCGCTCATGGGCGAGTGCATCGCGGATGATCTCCGAATGCGTCACCAGATGTTCGATCGTGCGTGCGATGTTCACCTGCTCATAATCCTCGCTCGAGTCGAGTCCGGCCATCCGCGCCTGCCAGACGGACAGGCCCGCGTTCTTGAGGAACTGCGAATCGGATGAGAGGATGACCTCGTCGAGGTCCTCCCTCAGCTGCTCGCGCACGGCCGGCGATTCGTGTTCGTCCTCCTTGGACAGCTTCTTCACGAGTGCGTCGAGCTCCTTGACGCCCTGCGCCACGGCTGCGCAATGCTGGTGGCCGAGCACGACGAGCAGGCTCACATGCATCGCGTCGACCGCGTATTCGAGCGATTGCAGCACGGCGTCGTCGATGATCTGCCCGGCCGTGCGCACCGTGAACATGTCGCCCAGTCCGGCGTCGAAGATGATCTCCGGCGGCACGCGCGAATCCGAACAGCTGAGCACCGCCGCGTCCGGATTCTGCGCGTCGATGAGCGATTCGCGCGTCTGCTTGTCCTGCCACGGATGCGTGGCGTTGCCTTCCGCGAAGCGCCGGTTGCCGGCGAGCATGCGGCTCCATGTGCTGTTCGCGGTCGTCTCTTCGGTGTGCTCGGTCATCGTGTCTCCTCTGGTCGTCGCGGTTCGTGCGTTACGGTAAATCATAGGGTCTTTGTCATCAACGGATTGTTCACCGTGCGCAATCGGCGCCTGCGCGTTGCCGTATGGGCGTGGCTCAAGGCGTTGCGATGTGGGCGTCGACGCGCGGCCGGACGCGGGGCTTCCTTGGGCGGCGTGGCTCGTGCCCCGCAAAGCCGGATGGTTACGGTTTTGCGTCATCAAGGTAATGATTTTTCGACACGCCTAAATTTGTTTAGTAAAGTCGGTAAATGGTAGAGTGTGTGACATGACCGGTGCAGCGCAGTACCGATCGCGACAACCGCAGAGCACGGCGTCGGGCATGACATCAGGAATGACGCCATGGTTCACGCCAGACATAACGTCGATATCGCAATGGAGAGAACGACATGACGAGTACATCCAGCGAGACGGCACCGCAGCCGCCGGCAATGTCATCAAAGTCCATCAAGGAGCATGCCATGCAGAGCGCAATCGGAACCGGTCCGCAGGAGCAGGCGCAGCGCCGGCGCGCGCGGCGTCAGAAGATCTGCTTCGCCTTCGGCAACCTCGGCCAGTCCGCGTTCTACAACGCGATGAGCACCTTCTTCATGACCTACGTCACGACCGCGCTGTTCGTGCGCGTGGACAAGGGCGTCGCGGCCCGCATGATCGCGCTGATCACGTCGTTGGTCGTCGTCATCCGCATCGCGGAGATCTTCCTCGACCCGATCATCGGCAACATCGTCGACAACACGCGCACGAAGTGGGGCCGCTTCCGTGTATGGCAGTTCATCGGCGGCATCGTGCCGTCCGTGCTGCTCGTCGTCGTCTTCAGTGGTCTGTTCGGACTCGTCAACGTGAACACCACATGGTTCATCACGCTGTTCATCATCACCTTCGTCGCGCTCGACATCTTCTATTCGGCGCGTGACATCTCCTATTGGGGCATGATCCCGGCGCTGTCCAGCGACTCGCATGAGCGCGCGGTGTACACGTCGCTCGGCTCGCTGACCGGTTCGATTGGCTACAACGGCGTCACCGTCATCGTCATTCCGATCGTCAGCTACTTCACCTACCGCTTCACCGGCGAGTACGCGCAGGGGCAGTCCGGATGGACGGCCTTCGCCGTCATCATCGCCGTGCTCGGGCTGCTCACCGCCTGGTCCGTCGCGTTCGGCACCCGCGAAAGCTCGAGCAACCTGCGTACGAAGGAGGAGCATTGCGGTCCGCTGGACGCGTTCAAGGCCATCGGGCGCAACGACCAGCTGCTGTGGACCGCGCTGAGCTACCTGCTGTACGCCGTCGCCAACGTCGCCACGACCGGCGTGCTGTTCTACCAGTTCACCTATGTGCTCGGCACCCCCGAGCGCTTCGCGATCGCCGGCGTCATCCCGGTTGTCACCGGTCTCGTCACGACGCCGCTGTACCCGGTCCTGAACCGGCGCATTCCCCGCCGCTGGCTGTATGCCGCCGGCATGGCGCTGATGATCGCCGCGTATGCGATGTTCATCATGGCGCCTCGTAACCTTGCGGTCGTGCTCGTCGCGCTGTGCCTGTTCTATCTGCCGCAGCAGACCATCCAGATGACCGCGATCCTGACGATGACCGATTCCATCGAATATGGCCAGCTCAAGACCGGCCGCCGCAACGAGGCGGTCACGTTGAGCGTGCGTCCGATGCTCGATAAGATCGCGGGCGCCTGCTCCAACGGCATCGTCGGCTTCGTGGCCGTCGCCGCCGGCATGGTCGGCACCGTGTCCGCCTCGGATATGACCTCCTCGAACATCCATACCTTCACGACCTGGGCGTACATCATCCCGTCTGCCGGCATCGTGCTCGGCCTGCTCGTCTTCCTGCTCACCGTCCGTATCGACGAGAAGAAGCATGAGGAGATCGTCGAGCAGCTCGAGGCCGAGCTCGCCGAGAGCGGCGACGTCAACGCCTGACATCCGACATCCAGCACCACACACATCCGACACCAACCCGGAAAGGAACCATCATGACCGCATGTGAAAGCACGATCGCCGCCCGGCCGCGCCGCGTCCACCGTTGGCCGCAGCCGCTGCCCGGCAACGACTCGCGGATCTGGTACGGCGCAGACTACAACCCCGACCAGTGGCCGGAGGAATACTGGGACGAGGACGTGCGCCTGATGACGCAGGCCGGCGTCAACATCGTCTCGCTGGCGATCTTCTCGTGGGCCAACATCGAGCCCGAGGACGGCGTCTTCACCTTCGACTGGCTCGATCGCATCATCGCGAAGCTCTATGCGGCCGGCATCGCCGTCGATTTGGCATCGGGCACGGCCTCGCCGCCGATGTGGCTGACCGCCAAGCATCCTGAAGTGCTGCCTCGCGACGAGCGCGGCGACGTCGTCTGGCCCGGCGCCCGCCAGCACTGGCGTCCGACGAGCCCGGTGTTCCGCGAGTATGCGCTGCGTCTGTGCCGGCGGATGGCCGACCATTACCGCGACAACCCCGCCATCGTCTCCTGGCATGTGAGCAACGAGTACGGCTGCCATAACCGCTTCGACTATTCGGACGACGCGATGCGCGCGTTCCAGGATTGGTGCCGCGCGAAGTACGGCACGATCGACGCCGTCAACGAGGCATGGGGCACGAACTTCTGGTCGCAGCGCCTCAACGGGTTCGACGAGATCCTGCCGCCGCGCTACATCGGCGAAGGCAACTTCACGAATCCGGGGCGTCTGCTCGACTACAAGCGCTTCAGCTCGGACGCGCTCAAGGAGTTCTTCTGCGCCGAGCGCAACGTGCTGGCTTCAATCACGCAGGACATCCCGATCACGACGAACTTCATGGTCAACTCGTCGGAGAGCACGATGGACTATGACGATTGGGGCCGCGAAGTCGATTTCGTCTCGAACGACCATTACTTCACGCCGGGCTCATGGCATCTCGACGAGATGGCGTATTCGTCGTCGCATGTGGACGGCATCTCACGCAAGGAACCGTGGTTCCTGATGGAGCAGTCCACGTCCGCCGTCAATTGGCGCGGGCTCAACCCGCGCAAGGAGCCAGGACAGCTGGTGCGCGATTCGCTGCTCCATCTGGCGATGGGCGCGGACGCTATCTGCTACTTCCAGTGGCGGCAATCGCGCGCCGGGGCCGAGAAATTCCATTCGGCGATGCTGCCGGTCGCAGGCGAGGATTCGCGGATCTACCGCGATGTGTGCGAGCTGGGCTCCTATCTGCACGATCTGGCGGACGTCGTCGGATCGAAGGTGACCGATTCGCCGGTCGCCATCGTCTACGACGTCGAATCGGTATGGGCCGCCGAGCACACGACGGTGCCGAACCAAGCGGTGCAGGGGTGGAGCGAGCCTTTGGACTGGTTCGGCGCGTTCGCGGAATACGGCATCCGCGCCGACGTGACGCCGGTGCATGGCGATTGGGACACGCATGACGTCGTCGTCATCCCGTGCGTCTATCTGTTCGGCGATGAAACCGCCTCGCGTCTGCGCGACTTCGTGGCGCGGGGCGGCAAGGCGATCGTGACCTATTACAGTGCGATCGCCGACGAGCATGATCGTCTGCTACTGGGAGGATGGCCCGGACTCATCGGCGATGTAGCCGGCGTGCGCGTCGAAGAGCACTGCCCGTTGGGCGATCGGTTCGCCGGTGCACTTGACCATCTGGATGTCAGCAATGGCGCCGTCGTGCATGACCTCGCCGATGTCATCACGTCGGTCGCCCCCGACACGCAGGTGCTTGCGACCTTCGAGGCCGATGCCGTGACCGGCATGGACGGGCGCCCCGCCATCACCGTCCATCCGTATGGCGACGGCATGACGGGCTATGTGGGCGGACGATTCGGCAAGGACGGCATCGCGGCGAGCCTGCCGCAGCTATTCGCCGCGATGGGTATGTTCCCGGATGCCGCGGCGGCCGACGGCGACGTGCTGCGCGTGACCCGCGCGCAGTCGGACGGCAGGGCATACGAATTCGTGTTCAACCGCAGGCGTGAGGCGGTCACCGTCGCAGTGCCGCATGGCGAAACGGCCGTCATGTACCGTGCGGAATCGAACGGAGCCACGGCGGTGCTGCAGCCCAACGGCGCGATCGTGATCCGCCGCTGATCGGCGCGCGGACGCCGGCATGGTGACCGTGGGCGGGTGCGATGTCACGGCTCGCACACGCCCACGGTCACCATGCCCCGCGCGCCATGAGGCGCTATGATTGGTAAAGTAGTTTACTAATCATGCATGCCGAGCGGAATGAGGTGACGATGGCGACACGCAAGGAGATCGCCGCATTGGCGGGGGTGTCGCAGGCCACGGTGTCCCGTGTGCTCAACGGGGACGCCTCGTTCAAGATCAAGCCGGAGACCCGGCGTCGCATCATGCGGGCGGCGGCCCAGCTGGGATTCGCCAATGTGCCGATGCGCACCATCGCCGTGCTTGATGTGCATCCGCAGGTGGAGGGACTCGAAGACGAGTATTTCCAAGCGCTGCGTCAGGAAGTGGAACAGGTGGCGCACGAGCAGGGGATGACGCTCACCTACTTCGAGGACGCGGCGGAGCTCATCGCCGGCGCCGATGATTATGACGGCTTCCTCGCGATCGGTCCGGGGCTGATCGAACGCGAGGATCTGGAGCGGCTGCATGAATCGCTGCCGTACGGGGTGTTCATGGACACGAATCCGGCTCCGGCCTGGTTCGATTCGGTCCAGCCTGATCTGAGCCAGTGCATGCTGGACGCTTTGGACGCATTCATCGATGCGGGGCGCAGACGCATCGGGTTCATCGGTGGCCGCGGGTTGATCATGGGCTTGCACAGCCATAAGGAGGACATCCGCTCGATGGCGTTCGTCGATTGGAGCGAGCGGCTGGGGCTCGACAATCGCGATCTCGTCTACGCCCATGGGCCCGTCACCGTGGACAACGGGCGGGCATTGGCCGAACGTATGCTGGAGGAACATCCCGAAGGCGACCGGCCGGACGCCATCATCGTGGCGACCGACCCGATGGCCGTCGGCGTGCTGCAGGCCTTCGCGAGCGCAGGGGTGAAGGTGCCGGATGATATCGCCGTCATCAGCGTGAACAATCTGCCGATCGCGCAGTATACGGCGCCTCCGCTGACCACCTTCGACATCGACCAGCACGAGCTGGTGCATGCGGGGCTGGAGACGCTCAAGGACGCGATCGCGCGCAATCGCACCTGCCGCCATCATCTGCTGATCTCGGCCACGTTGGTGCCGCGGGGGAGCTTCACCCCGATGCTTCGATGAGGGGGCGGCTTCTAGTGGTCGCAATGGTTCATGCGCTAAAGTACATCATGAAAGTTTGAATACAGCGCGCGTCCCGGTGCGCGCGTTCGCGAGGAGGTGGAGATGGCCGGACGCAAGGGGTCGAAGCGCCCTTCGATCTTCGAGGTGGCGAAACTCGCGGGGGTGAGCCATCAGACCGTTTCGCGCGTCATCAACCATTCGCCGAACGTGTCCGCCGCGACGCGGGAGAAGGTCGAGCATGCGATCGAGCAGCTCGGCTACCGTCCAAGCAATTCGGCGCGTGCGCTCGCGTCGAACCGCACGCGCACGATCGGCATGATCGCCGGCGGCCAGCGGTTCTACGGTCCGGTGACGGCGCTTTCGTCGATCGAGGCGACCGCGCGCGCCCATATGATGTTCGTGTCCGTCGCGATGGTGCATGAGGCCGAATGCACGCAGCGGGAGTTCGACGACCTGTGTGGCATGTTCATGCAGCAGGGTGTGGACGCGTTCATCTTCCTCGCGCCGACCGATGCGATGTTCGAGTTCGCCTGCCGCGCGAAGGTGACGCAGCCGTCCGTCGTCATCACGTCCACACATGGGAATGTGAGCGTCGGCGAGGGGCTGCGCATGCTTGGCGCGCGCGGCCGCCGCCGTGTCTCGCTCGTCGGCGTCGACCAGTGGGGTGGCATGGCGTCGGTCATGCAGCTCATCGTGAAATACGGGCACCGCAATGTGCTGTTCTTCGCCGGTCCGGGGCAGTGGCGCGACGCGAGCACGCGTCTTGTCGCGTGGAACAAGCTGTGCGCGCAGCATAAGGTGAATTCGGTGACGGTGCAGTGTGGGGATTGGGAATCCGGTGACGCGTATCGCCGCATGAACCATATCCTCGACAACATCGGTTCGAATGGTGGCCGGCTGCCGACGTGCGCCGTGTGTTCGAACGATGTCATGGCGATTGGTGTCATCCGCGCGCTGCATGAGCATGGCGTCCGTGTGCCCGATGATATGAGTGTGACCGGTTTCGACGATATCCCCGGTATGAGCAACCTGTATCCGCCGCTGGCAACAGTGCGCCAGGATTTCGACGATCTCGGTGCGATGGCGATGAAGGAGGCGTTGTTCCTGATGGGCGATGGCGATGAGCCCGGCTATCCGAATTCACGCCATGGTGTCGGTTTGGTGTCCGCCGACCTGATCGTACGCCAGTCGGTGCGCGCCGCATCGCGCCGCTGACGACAAATCCGCACACGATGCCCCGGGAGCAACTCCCGGGGCTTGTTTTTTGGCAACCGTTGCGGCACAACGGTTGTTAGCGCGCACAGTTTTTTCGATCATCGGCGTGTCGCAAATATGTGAGCGTTAACATAACAGTCGTCAGCATAACCATCCGATCGTCCGCACGTCGCACGGAAGAGACACACGGCAGCGATCGCACTTGTTCAAGTTGAGCGAAGGAGCGAACATGGGCAACGCAGCCCCCATCGAACGGGAAACCAAACGCGAAGGGTCGATGAAATACGTCGTCATCCTCGCGTTGAGCGCAGGTATGGCAGGTCTGCTGTACGGATATGACACGGTCAGCATCTCCGGCGCCATCGAATTCCTCGCCGTGCATTACAATCTATCCGCCGCGATGCAGGGCCTCGTGATCTCATCGATCATGATCGGCGGCGTGCTCGGCGTCGGCGTCTCGGGCTTCCTCGCCGACAAGATCGGCCGCCGCAAGGTGCTCCTCATCGGCGCGGCCTGCTTCTTCGTCTCGGCGCTTGTGTCCGCGTTCACCTACGATCCGACGTCCCTCATCATCACCCGTATCGTCGGCGGTGTCGGCATCGGCCTGGCGTCGGCGCTCGCGATCACCTACATCACCGAATGCGCGCCGACGAAGTACCGCGGCACGTTGAGCTCCGCGTATCAGCTGCTCACAATCATCGGCATCTTCCTGACGAACCTCATCAACTTCTTCATCGCGAACGCAGGCACACATCTGTGGGGCGAGAACACCGGCTGGCGTTGGATGCTCGGCATCGGCGCGATTCCCGCGGCGATCTTCTTCATCGCATTGTTCCTGTCTCCGGAGAGCCCACGATTCCTGCTCCAGCAGGGCAAGACGAAGGAGGGCTTCGCGATCCTCGAACGCATCGGCGGCACCGATGACGCGAAGGCGCAGGTCGCCTCGATCGAGAAATCGCTCGAAGAGGAGCAGGGCTCCACGTTCCGTGACCTGTTCCGCCAGCCGCTGCTGCGCGCGCTGCTCGTCGGCATCTTCCTCGCGATCTTCAACCAGGCGGTCGGACAGAACACGATCTCCTATTACGGTCCAACGATGTTCGCGTCGATCGGTTTCGAGAACAACGGCGAATTCATCGCATCGACCGTTGTCGGCGCCGTCGAGCTGCTGTTCACGTTCGTCGGCATGGCGCTCATCGACAAACTCGGGCGCAAGCCGCTCATGCAGTCGGGCGCGTTCCTGATGGGCGTCTTCGCGGTGCTCATGGCGCTCACCTACGGCATGCATTGGGACGGCATCTGGATGCTCATATTCGCATGCGGATTCATCGCCGCCTTCGCCTACTCGATGGGCCCGGTGACCTGGGTCATGATCCCGGAGCTGTTCCCGACCTATCTGCGCGGCCGCGCCGCCGGCATCTGCACCGTGTTCCTGTGGGGCGTCAACTTCTGCATCGGCCAGTTCACGCCGATGATGTTCTCCCATTGGGGCGGGGCGGGCATGTTTGCCTTCTTTGCGGCGCTTGATTTCATCTGCTTCCTCGGCGTGACGGTCCTCGTTCCCGAGACGAAGGGCAAGAGCCTCGAGGAGATCGAGGACTACTGGAAGCTCAAGGCGGCCGGCAAGGCCAAATGAGCGCACGGATCGGAATCGCAAAGGAGTAAGCATCATGCAGCACAGGACGGACAGCAAGGACGCGGTCGCCGAGAAGATCCGTGATGGACGCACGTCGCTCGGCATCGAGTTCGGGTCGACGCGCATCAAGGCGGTGCTCATCGACGACGAGCGCAACACGATCGAGACCGGCGACTACGGATGGCAGTCGCATATGGTCGACGGTCTGTGGACGTATGACATCGACAAGATCTGGCGCGGGTTGCAGAGCGTCTACGCCGACGTCGCCGACCGCGTCGAAGCGGACTACGGGCTCAAACTCACGCGCATCGGCCAGATTGGCTTCTCCGCGATGATGCACGGCTATCTCGCGTTCGACGGGGATGGCGAGCTGCTCGTGCCGTTCCGCACATGGCAGAACACGAACACGAGCGAAGCGCACGAACGGCTTTCGCAGCTGTTCCAGTACAACATCCCCGAACGCTGGTCAATCGCGCATCTGTACCAGGCGGTGCTCGACAACGAGCCACACATCGGTTCGGTGCGCTACTTCACGACACTCGCCGGCTACGTGCATTGGAAGCTCACCGGGCGCAAGGTGCTCGGCGTTGGCGACGCCTCAGGCATGTTCCCGATCGATCCGGAGACGAAGACCTACGAGCAGGACTTCATCGAACAGTTCGACGCGCTCCCCGAAGTCGCCGCACAGCCGTGGAAGCTTGAGGATTTGCTGCCCGAACCGCTCGTCGCGGGCACACCCGCCGGCGTGCTCACGCCCGAAGGCGCCGCGTTGCTCGACCCGTCAGGCGCGCTGCAGCCGGGCGTCGCGCTCGCGCCGCCGGAAGGCGACGCCGGAACGGGCATGGTCGCGACGAATGCGGTGCGCCGCCGCACCGGCAACGTCTCCGCCGGCACATCGATATTCGCGACCGTCGTGCTCGAACACAAACTGTCGGCGCTGCGCCCGGAAGTCGACATCGTGACGACGCCCGCTGGCGACCTCGCCGGCATGAGCCACGCGAACAACTTCACGTCCGACCTCAACGCGTGGATCAACCTGTTCCGTGAGTTCGCGCAGATCAACTGCTGCTCGATCGACGGCGCCGACCTGTACGGCGAACTGTTCCGTTGCGCGATCAGCGACGACGCCGACCCGGACGCCGGCGGCATGCTCGCCTACCCGTTCCGCACCGGCGAGTTCCTCGCCGGACTCGCCGAAGGGCGTCCGCTGTTCGTCCGCGAGCCGGAGGCGCGGTTCAACCTCGCGAACTTCATGCGCGCGCAGCTCTTCGGCGCGTTCTCGCCCGTCACGATCGGCATGAATGTCATGACACAGGACGAAGGCGTGCAGATTGATTCGCTCGTCGGCCACGGCGGCATCTTCGCGACGCCGGTCGTCGCGCAGCGCATCCTCGCGGCCGCGTTCAATACGCCGATCCGCGTCATGACGACCGCATCCGAAGGCGGCGCGTGGGGCATGGCCGTGCTCGCCGACTATCTGCGGCATGCCGAGACGCCGCTCGCCGATTACCTCGACGACGTCGTGTTCGCCGACGCGCAGTCGGAGATCGAGGAACCGGATCCGACGGACGTCGAAGGATTCCGCAGGTTCTTCGCGAAGTTCGTCGCAGCGCTCCCGGTCGAACGGGACGCGGTCGACCATATGCCGATAGGCGAACGGTAACCGCCCCGGCTCCCCAACGTCATCATCACCAGCACATCCGGCAACCGGACATCGAAAGGAACTAACCATGGCAACACTCGCGGATTACGGTCCCGAAGTACGCGCGGAAGTCAAGCAGGTGCGCGAAGTCGTCGCGACCCTGCACGAACAGCTCATCAAGTGGAACCTCGTCGTGTGGACGGCGGGCAACGTCTCGCAGCGTCTGCGCACGGCCGACCTGATGGTCATCAAACCATCGGGACTGCGGTACGAATACCTGACGCCGAGCTCGATGGTCGTGTGCGACCTCGACGGCAACGTCGTCGACGGCGCGGAATCGCCGTCGTCGGACACCGCGTCGCACGCGTACATCTACCGGCATATGCCGGACGTGTACGGCGTCGTGCACACGCACTCGACGTACGCGACCGCGTGGGCCGCGACAGGACAGAACATCCCGTGCGGCCTGACGATGATGGGAGACGAATTCGGCGGCGACGTGCCGGTCGGCCCGTTCCGCCTCATCGGATCCGAGGCGATCGGCGAAGGCGTCGTCGAAACGCTCAAGCAGTACCCGAAGTCGCCTGCGGTGCTCATGCAGAACCACGGGCCGTTCACGATCGGCAAGGATGCGGAGGCGGCCGTAAAGGCGGCCGCGATGACCGAGGAGGTCGCGCATACGATGTGGGCGGCGCGTCAGATCGGCGACATCATCCCGATCGCGCAGTCGGACATCGACAAACTCAATGACCGGTACCAGAACGTGTACGGACAGCACTGAGCGAACCATTCCCTGGGGATATCCACAGCACAATCCACAACCGTGCATCGCGCGCGTCGGAAATCCCCAATCAATCCACAATCCACAACAACAACCAACCCAACATCACAGTGAAGTGAGGAAACACCATGGCAATGGAGAACCCATTCGCAGGCAAGGAAATCTGGTTCGGCGTCGGATCGCAGGACCTGTACGGCGACGAAGCGTTGCGCCAGGTCGCGCAGCAGTCGGCCGAGATTGTCGACGCGCTCAACGCGAGCGGCCGCATCCCCGTCAAGCTTGTGCTCAAGCCGACCTTGAAATCCTCGGACGGCGTGCGCCGCTTCATGGTCGACGCCTCCGCGGATGACAACTGCATCGGCGTCATCACATGGATGCACACGTTCTCGCCGGCGAAGATGTGGATCCGCGGCCTCGAAGCGCTCAAGAAGCCGCTCCTGCAGCTCAATACGCAGCACCATTTCGAAATCCCGTGGAACACGATCGACATGGACTTCATGAACCTCAACCAGGCCGCGCACGGCGACCGTGAATACGGCTACATCGTCACGCGCCTCGGCATCCCGCGCAAGATCGTCGTCGGCCACTACACCGACCCGGCCGTCGCCGACAAGATCGGCGTGTGGGCGCGCGCATGCGCCGGATGGCAGGCGTCGAACACGATGAACGTGATGCGCTGGGGCGACAACATGCGCAACGTCGCCGTGACCGAAGGCGACAAGACCGAAGCGGAGCGCGTGTTCGGCGCCTCGATCAACACGTGGGCCGTCAACGAGCTCGTCGCCGCCTACGACGCGG
>Dunbar_p2__coassemble_1114_pt1 | contig 27542 bp, 23 predicted proteins | sample Dunbar_p2__metabat2_high_PE_041 | metagenome-assembled genome bin Dunbar_p2 | reverse complement strand
CGTCCCGTACATCGCGGCCGCCCACGAACTCAAGACGAAGCCGACGCAGCATTCCGTCATGATGCTGCGCCAGCTCGGCATCACGCCGGACGCGCTCGTGCTGCGCTCCGACCGCCCGCTCAACCAGGGCATCAAGGACAAGATCTCGCTCATGTGCGACGTCGATCCCGAAGGCGTCGTCAACTGCGTGGACGCCGCAAGCATCTACGACGTGCCGAAGGTGCTCTTCGACGAGGGGCTCGACACGTATGTCGTACGCAAACTTGGACTGCCGTTCCACGACGTCGACTGGGACGAGTGGGAGGACCTGCTCGAACGCGTGCACCATCCGAAGCACGAGGTCAACATCGCGATCGTCGGCAAATACATCGACCTGCCGGACGCCTATCTGTCCGTGACCGAGGCGATCAAGGCCGGCGGTTTCGCGAACTGGGCGAAGGTCAACGTCAAATGGGTCGCGGCCGACCGTTGCGAGACCGAGGAAGGCGCCGCGGCGGCGCTCGACCAGATGGACGGCATCGTCATCCCCGGTGGTTTCGGCATCCGTGGCATCGACGGCAAGATCGGCGCGCTGCGCTACGCGCGCGAGCACAAGCTGCCGGTGCTCGGCCTGTGCCTCGGCCTGCAGTCGATGGTCATCGAATACGCGCGCGACGTGCTCGGCATCGAGGACGCGGGATCGACCGAGTTCGATCCGGACTGCCCGAACCCGGTCATCGCGACGATGGAGGAGCAGAAGGACATCGTCGCCGGCAACGGCGACATGGGTCACACGATGCGTCTCGGCTCGTACCCGGCCGACCTGCTCGAGGATTCGCTCGTCGCGCGGCTCTATGGCACGACGCACGTGACCGAACGCCACCGCCACCGCTATGAGGTCAATGTCGCCTACAAGGACCGTCTGCGCGAAGGCGGACTCGTCATCTCCGGACAGAGCCCGGACGGCGAACTGACCGAATTCGTCGAACTGCCGCAGGACGTGCATCCGTTCTATGTCGCGACGCAGGCGCACCCGGAATTCAAGTCTCGCCCGACGAAACCGCACCCGCTCTTCGCCGGTCTCGTCAAGGCCGCGCTCGGGCACCAGGCGCAGCGCTGAGCGGACCTGCGCGAAGCTTGCGCGGACGGGGCGCCGCACATCGGCCCCGTTCGTGGAAGTTTCGTACAGATATGGCACCCATTGTGGTCGTGGACATGGCATTGTTCACGACCTTCCTCTATTATTGAAGCGAATCAACGGATTTTTTGTGCAAGGGAAACCAATGTCTTTCTCCAATGGAAACCATGGCGTCGGCGGTGATGGGGAAGGCCTGTTCACGCCCGCCACGCAAGGCGTAGGGCGGCCGGCCGGTGCCGATGTGGACAATCTTGAGATCGCACGCAAACCGCAGCAACCCAAGAAGCGCCGCATATGGCCATGGATCGTGCTCGGCGCGGTCGTGCTCGCGGGGGCGGCGGCCGCCGGGACGTATGCGTATTTCCAGAACCGCGCGCTTCCCGGCACGACGCTCTGGGGGCATTCCGTCGCAGGCAAGGACGAAAGCCAGATCGCGCGAATGATCGACGACCAGGTCGCATCCGTATCCGTCCCCGTGAGCTATGAAGGCACGACCGCCAATGTCACCGCGGCCGACCTCGGCATCGATGTGGACGCGGACGCGATCGCGAAGCAGGCCGTCGACGCCAAGCGTGACGGCAGCGTATGGACGCGGTACATGCCGTGGGACAAGAAGGATGTGGATCCGCAGATCACCCCCGAGACCGATGCGTCCGTGCTCGACGCGAAACTCGGCACGAACAGCACGAAGCCGGTCGATGCCTCCCTCAAGCTCACCGACGACGGCGCGCACGTCGAGACGGTCGCCGGCGCGGACGGGTCGGGCGCGGACGTGAAGGACGTCGCCGACGAGGCCGTCAGGACGATCACGTCGCTTGGCGGCTCCACCGCGAAGACGGTCGAACTCACGATGGACACAATCAAGCCGACCATCGACGACGCGACCGCCGGCGAGGCGAAGGAGACGCTCAACAAACTCATCGACGGCAACGCCGGCATCGCGATCGGCGACGAGAAGGTCGCGAGCTTCGGCGCCAAGGCGCTCCTCGACTCCGTACGCATCGAACCGAACAAGGAATCGACGCTCAAGGACGGCGAGTCGCGTGATGGTGTCGTCGTCTTCGACGCGGCCGAACTCCAGAAGCATTACGACGACGACATCAAACCGCACTATTCGTCGACGAAGGAGGACCGCGAAGTCATCGTCAACAACAACGACGAGGAGATCAAGGTCATATCCGAAGGCCACGACGGCGTCAAAATCAAGGAAGGCGCCGACGCGAACGTCGGACAGCAGGCCGCCGAGGCGTTCGCGAATGGCAAAAGCGACGTGCAGGTGGACGGCGACGTCGACAAGATGCAGGTCAAGAAGACGAAACGCCACATCATCGTCGACATGTCCGACAAGAAACTGTACTTCATCGAGAACGGCAAACAGATCAAGGCGATCAATGTGCTCGTCGGGCAGGACAACAACGACACGACGGGCGCGTGCGAAGGCGACTTCTGCACGCCGACGGGCGATTTCAAGATCTTCCGCAAGATGGAGAACGAGACGATGCGGGGGAACATCAAACTCCCCGACGGCCGCGTCGAGAAATGGGACATCCCGAACGTCGGGTTCTCGAACTACTTCACCGATGACGGCTGCGCGATCCACCGCATCGCGACCTCGGCGCCCGTCAGCAACGACGAGCTGACATCGATGGTCAACCGCACGCATGGCTGCGTCTCACTCGGGTGGGACACGGCGCAGTCGCTCTACGACTTCGCGCCGCTCGGCACGACCGTGCACATCCAGCTGTGATCCCTGGCAGGGCCACGCAGGCACATCGCGCGACGCCGTGGGCGGCCGGAACCGATGCACGTTCGGTTCCGGCCGCCCACGGCGTATCCGCGCCGATGTGACGACAATCTCAATCCGCATCGGCGAACGGCACTGGCGTGTCCATACGTCGTCCGTTACCATGTAATGCGGAACAAGACCAAGGCAAACGAGAGGCGGCGACCTGTGGCAGACGACCAGATGCCCAACGCAGCGAACGACGTGGAGATGAATCAGTATGTGGCTGATCGCGGCCGCGTCAACGAGGACAAGATACGACAGGACGACGAGATCATCGAACAGTTCGGTGAATACTCGTATGGATGGCACGATTCCGACGCCGCCGGCGAAGCGGCGAAGAAAGGCATCGACGAGCACGTCGTGCGTGAGATCTCGGCGGACAAGCACGAGCCGCAATGGATGCTCGACATGCGCCTGCGCGGCTACAAGGCCTTCGTCGAACAGCCGATGCCGAAGTGGGGCGTCGACCTGTCCGGATTCCACGCCGAGGACTTCAAATACTACGTCAAGCCCGTCGGCAAGCAGGCGGCGAGCTGGGAGGACCTGCCCGACGACATCCGCGAGACCTACGACCGGCTCGGCATCCCCGAGGCCGAGAAGAGCCGTCTCGTCTCCGGCGTCGCGGCACAGTACGAATCCGAGGTCATCTACAATTCGATCCAGGAGGACCTCGCGAAGCAGGGCGTCATCTTCGTCGACACCGACACGGCCGTGCGCGAATACCCGGACCTCGTCAGGAAGTACTTCGGCACGGTCGTGCCGCCCGAGGACAACAAGTTCGGCGCGCTCAACACGGCCGCATGGTCTGGAGGATCGTTCGTCTACGTGCCGAAGGGCGTGCACGTCGACATCCCGCTGCAGGCCTACTTCCGCATCAACACGCCGAACATGGGCCAGTTCGAACGCACGCTCATCATCGCCGACGAAGGCTCGTACGTGCACTATGTGGAGGGCTGCACGGCGCCGATCTACTCGACCGACTCGCTGCACGCGGCGATCGTCGAGATCATCGTCGAGAAGAACGCGCGCGTGCGCTACACGACCGTGCAGAACTGGTCGAACAACGTCTACAACCTCGTCACCCAGCGCGCCTACGTGCGCGAAGGCGCGACGATGGAATGGGTCGACGGCAACATCGGTTCGAAAGCGACGATGAAATACCCGGCGTGCATCCTCGCCGAACCCTACGCGAACGCGTCCACGATGTCGCTCGGCTTCGCCGGCGCCGGACAATACCAGGACACGGGTGCGAAGATGATCCACCTCGCGCCGCACACGAGCTCGACGATCGTCGCGAAGTCGATTTCACGCGGCGGCGGACGCTCCGCATACCGCGGCCTTGTCAAGATCGTCGACGGCGCCGAAGGCGCAAGCTCGAACGTCGTATGCGACGCGCTCCTCGTCGACGACTTCTCACGGTCGGACACCTACCCGCACGTCGACGTGCGTGAGGACGACGTCTCGATGGCGCACGAGGCGACCGTCTCGAAGGTATCCGAGGACCAGCTGTTCTATCTGATGAGCCGCGGCATCGAGGAGAAAGAGGCGATGGCGATGATCGTGCGCGGCTTCGTCGAGCCGATCAGCCGCGAATTGCCGATGGAATACGCGCTCGAACTCAACAGACTTGTCGAACTGCAGATGGAAGGATCGGTGGGCTGACCGATGGCAGGCAACGCAGAAATCAACATCCCGGTAGCGGATCCGAACGACCCGTACGCCGTGCCGGCGGCGATGCCGTCGAGCGCGGACACGAACCCACGTTCGTTCGACGTGGCCGATTTCGCCGCGCCGACGCGCAAGCAGGATGATTGGCGCTTCACGCCGATCGACCGCATCCCCGAATTCTTCGACCCCTTCACACCGAGCGGCGCGACACGCATCTCGGTGAGTGCGATCGACGGCTCGCCGCTCGACGCCGACGACGTCGATGTACGCGAGACGACGCTCGGGGAGGACCTGTCCGGCACCGTCGGCAAGCCGAACGACCGCGTCTCGGCGGTCGAATGGAACAGCGCGACACGCGCATGGGTCGTCGAACTCAAACGCGACACGCAGCGCCCCGTGCTCGTGCGTGTGCACGGCGCGGGCCTCGACCTTGACGCGCTCCACTTCGTCATCGCCGCACGCGACGGCGTGCACGGCGACATCGTCATCGAACACGACGGCGACGCGCGCCTCGCCGAAGGCGTCGAGATCGTCACCGGACGCGACGCGCACATCAGCACGACGTTCATCCAGGAATGGGGACCCGTCTCGAAACACGTCGCGAACCACCGCATCCATCTGGGTGCGGAATCGTCGCTGCGTCACTCCGTCGTCACCCTCGGCGGCGCGTTCGTGCGCATCCGCATCGATCAGGACTTCGGCGGCGCGCACGGCGACGTCAACATGCTCGGCATCTACTTCGTCGATCCCGGAGAACACATCGAACACCGGACGATGGTCGTGCACAACCATCCCGAATGCAAATCGCGCGTCGTCTACAAAGGCGCCCTGAGCGGCAAAGACGCGCATTCGACATGGGTCGGCAACGCGCTCATCGAACCGACCGCCCCCGGCACCGACTCCTATGAACTCAACCGCAACCTCGTGCTCACACCGGGCGCCGTCGCCGACTCCGAACCGAACCTCGAAATCGAGAACGGCAATATCATCGGCGCCGGGCACGCGAGCTCCGTCGGCCGTTTCGACGACGAGGAGCTGTTCTACCTGCAGTCGCGCGGCATCCCCGAGCCCCAGGCGCGCAAACTCGTCGTGCGCGGCTTCTTCGGCGAACTCGTCGAGGAGATCGGCATCGACGAACTCGCGGACCATCTGATGAACGCGATCGACCGCCGTCTGGCGCGCGGAGAAGACGAAGCCATGCAAACCGTATTGGAGGAGAAGTAAATGTCCACGCTCGAAATCAAAGACCTCTACGCATCGGTCGAGACGAAGGAAGGCCGCAAGCAGATCCTGCGCGGCGTCAACCTCACCGTCAACTCCGGCGAGACGCACGCGATCATGGGGCCGAACGGCTCGGGCAAATCGACGCTCGCCTACACGCTCGCGGGACACCCGAAATATGAGGTCGACTCCGGTGAAGTCCTCCTCGACGGTGAGGACATCCTGATGATGACATCCGACGAGCGCGCGAAAGCGGGCCTGTTCCTTGCGATGCAGTACCCGGTCGAGGTTCCCGGCGTCTCGATGACGAACTTCCTGCGCACCGCGAAGACCGAGATCGACGGCAGGGCGCCCGCGATCCGCACCTGGACGAAGGAACTGACCGAGGCGATGCGCCGCCTCAAGATGGACCCGAAGTTCGCGACGCGTTCGGTCAACGAAGGCTTCTCCGGCGGCGAGAAGAAACGCGCCGAAGTGCTCCAGCTCGAACTGCTCAAACCGAAGTTCGCGATCCTCGACGAGACCGACTCGGGACTCGACGTCGACGCGTTGCGCATTGTCTCGGAGGGCGTCAACCGCGCGAAGGAGGCGAACGACTTCGGCGTCCTCATGGTGACGCACTACACGCGCATCCTCAAATACATCAAGCCCGACATCGTCCACGTGTTCGCCGACGGCCACTTCGTCAAGACGGGCGGCCCCGAGCTCGCCGACGAACTCGAGGAGCGCGGCTACGACGAATACCTGCCGGAAGGCTCCGATTCCGAATCGGCGCTCGCCTGAGCAACGATTCGGATATCCCCGACACCCATCGACGGAAGGAACGACCAGTGATGGACTTCAGCGCGATACGCTCGCAATTCCCGATCCTCGGCCAGGAGATCAACGGGCATCCGCTCGTCTACCTCGACAGCGGCGCGACCGCGCAGAAGCCACAATGCGTCATCGATGTGGAAACGGCGTTCTATGAGACGGACAACGCGGGCGTGCACCGTGGCGCGCATACGCTCGCGTCGCGGGCGACCGTCGCGTTCGAGGAGGCGCGTGCGAAAGTCGCGCGCCTCGTCGGCGCCTCAAGTGAGGAAGGCGGCGAGGAGCTCGTCGTGACGATGGGCGCGACCGATGCGCTCAACCTGCTCGCGACGGCGATCGGCAACGCGTCGCTCGGCCGCGGAGGCCCCGAAGCCGAACGCTTCGCGCTCAAGCCGGGCGACGAGATCGTCGTCTCGCGCGCCGAACACCATTCGGTCCTGTTGCCGTTCCAAGAGCTCGCCGTACGTACGGGCGCGACGCTCACATGGCTCGAACTCGACGAGGACGGCCGCATCATGGCCGACCTTGCGGATGAGACGATCACCGAACGCACGCGCATCGTCGCCGTCACGCATATCGGCAACGTGACCGGCGCGATAACCGACATCGCGCCGATCATCAGGCGTGCGCACGACGTCGGCGCGCTCTTCGTGCTCGATGCGTGCCAGTCGGTGCCGCATATCCCCGTCGACTTCCACGCGCTCGACGTCGACTTCGCCGCGTTCAGCGCGCACAAGATGTACGGACCGACAGGCGTCGGCTTCCTCTACGGTAAGCGCGCGCTCCTCGAGCAGCTGCCGCCGGCGCGCTTCGGCGGCTCGATGGTCGAACTCGCCTACATGGACAAGCCAGCCCTCTACATGGCGCCGCCGGCGCGCTTCGAAGCGGGCACACAACCGGTCGCGCAGGTCGTCGCCGCAGGCGCCGCCGCGGACTGGATGATGGACATCGGCATGGACGCGATCGCCGCGCATGAGCGGACGCTGACGGAGGAACTGCTCAAGCTCGGACGCATCGACGGCGTGCGCATCCTCGGCCCCGAAGGAAACAAGGACCGGATCGGCACCGTCGCGTTCGAAATCGACGGCGTGCACCCGCACGACGTCGGACAGTACATCGACGCGCAGGGCATCGCGATTCGCGTCGGCCACCACTGCGCGCAGCCGATTCACCGTCATTTCGGCGTCTTCGCGTCGAACCGCGCGTCCAGCGGCGTCTACAACACCGTCGACGACGTGCACGCGCTCATCGAGGCCGTCGAAGGCGTGCGCCCATTCTTCACACGCTGAACGCACTCCATACGGGAATACGGCACCCCGGCCACCGTGTTGGCTCGGTAGGATACGCGCGGTGCACCGCGCAACGGAAAGGAACGGACATGGGCGACACGAGCAACGCCGAACTCGAACAGATGTATCAGGAGGTCATCCTCGACGCCTCACGGCATCCGCACGGCAAAGGCACGTTGCCCGCGGCAGACGATGACGCGACGATGGGGGAGTCGCATGTCGTCGCCGCGCATGGATCGTGTTCGACGGCCCGGTCACATCAGTTCAATCCCACATGCGGCGACGAGGTCACCGTGCACGTCGAAGTGGGGCGTGACGAGCCGCACCGCATCGATGACATCGTCTGGGACGGCCAGGGATGCTCGATCTCACAGGCGAGCCTGTCGATTATGGTGGACCTCGTGCAGGGACTCACCGTCGACGAGGCGATGCATCTGTCCGACGAGTTCCATGCGCTCATGCAGTCACGTGGCGTGGGACTCGACGATGAGGCGGCGATGGACGAGCTCGGCGACGCGACCGTCTTCCAAGGTGTCTCGAAATACCCGATGCGCATCAAATGCGCGCTGCTCGGCTGGGAAGGGCTCAAGGATGTGGTCGCGAAGGCGCTTGCCGCGCAGCGGGAACCGGCATAGCGGCACCCGGCGCATCAATCGGAACGTTTTTCAAGGAAGGACAACGGACATGGGCGACAATCTTGTACCGGAACCACAGGCGACGATCCTCGACGCGGTCAGCAACGTCGTCGGTGACGAGGCGACGGCGGAGGCGATCATCGCGAATCCGTCGCTCGCGAAGGACATGCATGCGCACGGCGAGGACGCGGGGATGCAGGACGGCTGCTGTGGAGGCCATGGCGGCGACGGCCACGCATGCACATGCCGCGAGGACGGCATCGCAATCAAAGGCGTTGACGAGATCGGGCGTGCGACCGCCGAGGACGTCAAGGAGGCGCTTCATCAGGTCATCGACCCAGAACTCGGCATCGACGTCATCGACCTCGGCCTCGTCTACGGCATCGAGATCGACGAATTGGGGCGTGCGATCATCACGATGACGCTCACGACGCCCGCATGTCCGCTCACCGACCTCATCGAGGACGAGTGCGCGAGCACACTCGCCGGACTCGTCGAGGAATTCCGCATCGACTGGACGTGGACGCCGCGTTGGACCGTCGACAAGATCACGCCCGAAGGACGCGAACAGCTCGCCGCGTTGGGCTTCAACCTCGACATGATGCCCCGGTACTGATCCGCCCCATCAGGGCCCTTTGCGTGCGCCGCGCGCTCATACGCGGCGCCGGTCGCGCGTGCCGTAGAACGCGACGGCGCTCGATGCGGCGACGTTGAGCGAATCGACGTCATGGCTCATCGGGATCTTGACGGTGAGGTCGGCGTTCGCAATCGTATGCCGTGACAGGCCGTCGCCTTCCGTACCGAAGATGAGCGCGAGCCTGTCCACATGGGGCGCTTCGGGGGAGTCGCCCTCAAGGCGCGCGACAAGGTCGTCGAGTGATATCGAATCATCGGTGAGCGCCATTGCGGCCGTCGTGAACCCGAGCCGATGGAGCTCGTCAAGGCCCTTCCACGGCCAATAGTGGACGTCATCGCCGCCGATGCGTGTCCACGGCACCTGGAAGACCGTGCCCATCGACACGCGCACGGCGCGCCTGTACAACGGATCGGCGCATGATGGCGTCACGAGGACGGCGTCGACGTCGAGTGCGGCGGCCGAACGCATGATCGCGCCGACGTTCGTATGGTCGACGATGTTCTCGAGGACGGCAATGCGCGTCGCGCCACGGCACACCTCCTCGACCGACGGCAGCGGCCAGCGGCGCATCGCGGCGATCGCTCCGCGGTGCAGCCTGTAGCCGGTGAGCCGTTTGAGTTGCTCAGGGGAGGCGACATAGACGGGGACATCATCGCCCCATTGTGCGTCGATCGATGCGAACGTGTCCGCCATCCCCTCGATCCACGGTTCCTCGACGAGGAGCGACAATGGCTCACGTCCCGCGGCGAGTGCCCGGGTGATGACCTTCGGCGATTCGGCGATGAACACGCCTTTCGCCGGTTCGAGACGGTTGCGCAACTGCAGCTCGGTCAGGTTCGTGTACACGTCGACACGCGGATCGTCGACGGAATCGAGATGGATGAAGCGCATGGCGGCCCTCCCGTGGGGTTGCGGACGGCCACAAGGGAGGGCCGCCCTGGACGAACGCCAATGTGGCGGCGGCGCGGTGATGCGGTGGCACATTGGCTACGAATGACAACGAAAAACCGGTGGCCCTCGAATGAGAACCACCGGTCTTGGTCGTGTCCGGAGCGGGACTTGAACCCGCACGCCTGTATAAATAGGCACTAGCACCTCAAGCTAGCGCGTCTACCATTCCGCCACCCGGACCCGGGTCGCTGTGCTGATCACTGTGCTGTGTTCGCAGCGGCAACAATTGAAAACTATAGGGCACGTTTGCGACGTGCGCAACTTCGGCGTGTCGCGCTCGTGTCGGGTAGCCTAGAACCTATGACAATCCCTTTGTTTCTCGTGGATGTGAGCCATGATGACGCCCCGTTGGCGGCCGAGGAGATCGCGTCGGGGCGCACCGGCTGGATCATGACGTTGCCGGAGAGCGTGCGCCGGCATGCGTTCGGCTCGATGCGCCTCACCGTGGGCGACGAACTCCAGATATCCGATGGACGCGGTCTGCGCATCGACGCGACCGTCGTCGACGACCGCAACGGCGACGTGTGCGTCGAATCGTTCACGAAGGAGGAGCCTCCCGTCGTCCGACTCTCCCTCATTCAGGCCCTCGCGAAGAACGGGCACGACGAGCAGGCGATCGACGTGAGCACACAGATAGGTGTCGATGACGTCTACCCATGGCAGTCAGAACGCGCGATCGCACGGTGGAAGGCCGGCCGCACCGACAGGAAGTGGACGGCGACGCTTGCGGCGGCGACCGAACAGTCGCGGCGTGCGGCGATGCCGACGCTCCACGGCTGCCTGAGCGGCAAGCAGCTCATCGCGCTGTGCCGCAGGGCGTGCGTGCGCGGCGACCTCGTCATCGTGCTCCATCAGGATGCCACGCTGAGCTGGGATGGGATCGAGCGCCGCGTGCGCGATGTGCTCGAACGCAGCCTTGAGGACGGCAATGTGCGCACGGTCCACGTCGTCGTAGGCCCCGAGGGCGGCATAAGCGACGCCGAAGTCGCGGCACTCAAGGACGCAGGCGCCGAAGTGTGCGTGCTCGGCAGGAACATCCTGCGCGCCTCGACGGCCGGCCCGGTCGCTCTGAGCCTGCTGTCGCGCGAGCTCGGCCGCTTCGCATGCACGCCGGACGAGGAATAGCGGGGCCGCTGGCGTTGTTTATCCGAGTGCGGCAATACGATGGGAACGGCCGCCGGGAGCCGGCGGAACGATGAACGAGAGGAAGACGATGACCGAACCGGACTGCCTGTTCTGCAAGATCGTGAACTGCGACATCCCGAGCGAGAAGGTGTATGAGGACGCGACGACATACGCGTTCAAGGACATCAACCCGAAGGCGAAAGTGCACGTGCTCGTCGTGCCACGCGAACACTACCGCAACGTCGACGAACTCGCGAGGAACGACGCGCAGCTGCTCGCGCACATCGTCGAGGTCGCGCAACGCATCGCCGACCAGGACTATGACGGTTCCTACCGACTCATCTTCAACACCGGCGAGCACGCCGGACAGACGGTGTTCCATGTGCACGCGCACGTGCTCACCGGCGAGCCGCTCGAGGAATAGGCCCCGGGCGTGCCCCGCGGATGGGCGGCCGCGCCTTGTGGCGCGTCCATCCGGATCATGGTGTTTTTGGATCAATCAGATCAATCAATGGACGGCGGCGCCACGGGGCGCCGCCAGAGAGAGGTGTGGTGGCGACTACAACGCGAACGGTCATCGTGCCGGACCAGCTCGATCCGGTACGCGTATTCGGCCCGTACGACGAGGTCATCCGTGAACTCGAGCGCGCGTTCGACGAAATCACGGTCCATATCCGTGGCGACAGGGTGACGATCAGGTCGACGTCGAAGGAAGGGGAAGCACAGGCTAGCGAAGCCGAGGACCTGCTGCACCTGATCATCGACGCCGCCTACGTGCAACCGATGGACGTACCGACATTGCGGCGCATGCTCGACCAGCGTGTGCTGTCGAACGATGTGCGCGACGAGGCGCCCGGCCACGGCGCGCGCACCGACACGATCCGCAGGATCCGCCAGGAGCGGCGCGCCTCAAGCCGTGACAGCCACGCCACATACCGCAAGCCCCGCGTCCCCGGCGTCATCGCCTACGCGAACGGGTACCCGGTACGTCCGAAGACCGCCGGCCAGGTCGCCTACATCAACGCGATCGCCTCGAACACGATCACCTTCGGCATCGGACCGGCCGGCACCGGCAAGACCTATCTCGCCGTCGCGAAGGCCGTGCGCGCGTTCGAGGACGGCCAAGTGCGCCGCATCATCCTCACACGCCCCGCAGTCGAGGCCGGCGAGAACCTCGGCTTCCTGCCGGGCACACTCAACGAGAAGGTCGACCCGTACCTGCGGCCGCTCTACGATGCGCTCTCCGACATGCTCGGCCCCGAGCGCATGCATGCGCTCATCGAGGACGGCACGATCGAGGTCGCGCCGCTCGCATACATGCGTGGGCGCACGCTCAACGACGCGTTCGTCATCCTCGACGAGGCGCAGAACACGACCGCGCAGCAGATGAAGATGTTCCTCACGAGGCTCGGCTTCAACACGACGATGGTCGTCACCGGCGACGTCACCCAGGTCGACCTCGCTAAACCGCAATCGGGACTCGTTTCGATCGAACGTGTGCTCCACGGCATCGACGGCATCGCGTTCGCGCACCTCGGGGCCGGCGACGTCGTACGCCACGAGCTCGTCGGCAGAATCGTCGCCGCCTACGAACGCTACGATGAGGCGCATGCGCGCACGCATGGCCGCGCGGACGCCAAGACGGAACCATCGGACGACACAGCAAAGGACGCACACGCATGAGCGTTGAAGTGAACAACGAGACGGATTGGATCATCGACCCGAAGGTCTTCGCAGACCTCGGCGTATGGGTCATGGACCAGATGCGCGTGAGCACGCAATCCGACCTGTCGATCCTGTTCGTCGATCCCGAGCCGATCGCCGAACTGCACGAACGGTGGATGAGCCTGCAAGGTCCGACCGACGTCATGAGCTTCCCGATGGACGAACTGCGCCCCGGCGACGACCGTGCGCTGACGGAAGGCTGCCTCGGCGACATCGTCATCTGCCCATGGGTCGCCGCGCAACAGGCCGTCGCCGCAGGCCACAGCACGATGGAGGAGATGCTGCTGCTCACGATCCATGGCATCCTGCACCTGCTCGGCTACGACCATGGCACCCCCGAGCAGGAACGCCAGATGTTCGGCCTGCAACGCCAGCTGCTGCTCACGTTCTTCGCGCTCCGACAGGGCACCTCATGGATCGCGCTCGTGCCGGACGGGGCTCCCGATGCGCTCGCCGCCTACGAGGAACGCCACGGCACCGACCGCCAGCTCGGCCACTGAGCGCGCGGACGGCGTGCCCATCTCTTTTCCCCGGAAGGTAACTGAAGATGTCCGAAGAACTCATGATCGTGCTCATCGTCGCGCTCGGCATCGCCGCCGTGCTGCTCGCATGGCTTTCGATGATGCTCGCCGCACTCGAAAGCGCGATTTCGCGTGTGACGCGCGCGAACCTCAACAACCTGATGATCGAAGTGCAGTCGGATGACGAACTGTCCGATTTCACACGCGCGAAGAAAATCAAGCGGCTGCACGCGGCGCAGCGCATCGTCATGCACCGCTACGCCGCGTCGAACTCGTGCGCGTTCTTCCGCATATGCGGCAACGTGCTCACCGGCGTCCTCGTCGCGTGCATCGCCGCGACGCTCGGCTATGCGATGTGGATCCAGCTCGTCGCCGGCCTCGTCGTCGCGCTCGTCATCGCGTTCGTGACCGTGCTCATGCGCCCGCGCACAGTCGGCAGCACGAAACCGCTCGACGTGCTCGTCAAACACGCCGGGCTCGCGTCGATATGCGTCAGGCTCACACCGTTCATCCACAGGCGCAACGACGTCGAGACCGCCGGCGAACGCCGTTCCGAGATCTCCGACGACGAGGAGCTTGAGAAGATCCACCACGAGCAGGGCAAAGCCGCGATGGACCGCCTCATCGAGAACAACCGTTTCGACCCCGAGGTCTCGGACATGCTGCGCAACGTGCTCATGCTCTCCGACACGCTCACACGCGAGATCATGGTGCCGCGCACCGACATGATCACGATCGAACGCGACGGCACGCTCCAGGATTTCCTGTGCCTGTGCTCACGCTCCGGCTTCTCCCGCGTGCCCGTCATCGGTGCGGACATCGACGACCTGCTCGGCATGGCGTACCTCAAGGACGCCGTGCGCGCGACGGCGTTCAACCCGGCCGCCCGTGGACGCGACATCGAATCGATCATGCGCAAACCGATGTACGTTCCGGAATCGAAACCGGTCGACGACCTCTTCCATGAGATGCAGCGCACACGCAACCATGTGGCCGTCGTCGTCGACGAATACGGCGGCATCGCCGGCATGGTCACGATCGAGGACGCGATCGAGCAGATCGTCGGCGAACTCGACGACGAGCACGACCACACGCAGCACGCCGAACCCAAGAAGATCGGGGAGAGGACATGGAGCATGCCCGCGCGCACACCGATCACGGAACTCGAGGAGATCTTCGAAATCGACCTCGACGAGGACGACGTGGACACCGTCTACGGACTGCTCACGAAACTGCTCGGCCGTGTGCCGATCGTCGGCGCGAGCGCACGCACGCACGGGCTTGAACTGACGGCCGTCGATTCGGCCGGACGCCGTAAGAAGGTCTCGACGATCGTCGTCAAACCCGTGTCCGTCGAGGGTGATGACGAAACTGGCGGTACGACGGATGGACAAGGCGATCGCGCATCGCATGACGGCAAGGAGCAAGGACACGACGATGACTGAGACGAATACGACGCAGACAACGGGGGACACCGCAGAGGACGGGGCGTACCGTTCCGGGTTCGTAGCCGTCGTGGGGCGGCCGAACGTCGGCAAATCGACGCTCATCAACGCGCTCATCGGCACACAGGTCGCGATCGCGTCGTCGCGGCCGGAGACGACGCGCAAGGCGATCCGCGGTGTGCTCACGCTTGACGGCGCGCAGATGGTGCTCGTCGACACGCCAGGCATCCATCGGCCGCGCACATTGCTCGGTCAGCGACTCAACGACATCGTCGACGATTCGCTCGCCGAATGCGACGAGATCGCGTTCCTGCTGCCGGCGGACCAGGAGATCGGGCCAGGGGACAAGCGCATCCTCAGCAGGCTGCGCTCGCAGTTCGCGGCGAAATCGGACAGCGGAGAATTCGTATGGAAGGTGCCGCTCATCGCGATCGTCACGAAGATCGACGAACTCGACCGCACACAGCTCATCAACAAGCTCATCGCGATCAACGAGTTCGCGAACTTCACCGACATCGTGCCGGTGAGCGCGCTCAAGGACGACAACCTCGCCGAAGTCACGAAGGTCCTCGTCGAGCATCTTCCCGAAGGTCCGCAGATGTACCCGGCCGAACAGATCACCGAGGAGAGGCCCGAGGACGCGATCGCCGAGCTCATCCGCGGCGCGTTCCTTGAGGAACTCCACGACGAGCTGCCGCATTCGCTCGCCGTCGTCGTCGACTCGATCGAACAACCCGAGGACAACGAGACGGGGGAACGCTACGCAGGCAAGGCGCGCGTGCTCGTCTCGATCTACGTCGAACGCGATTCGCAGAAGCCGATCATCATCGGGCACAAGGCCGAGCACCTCGTGCATGTCAAGAAGAGGCTCAGGACCGCCGTCAACCGGATCGTCGGACAGAAGGCGCAGCTCGACATGCATGTCAAGGTCGCGAAGAACTGGCAGTCCGACCCGAAGAAACTCGACAGGCTCGGGTTCTGAGCGGGCGGGCGGCCTTGAGGAAGGCGCTGTCCATCGCGAAAAGGCCGCGCAGGGAATCGATTCCCTGCGCGGCCTTTTCGCGATGGACAGCGCCAATCGTCACCGCATGTTCTCGGCGGGGTTGCGCTTCGTGTACATCTGCGTATTGAGCAGAGCCGTGTAGCGCTTGATGACCTTCGGACGGATGATCTTCATCGACGCGGTCATCAGACCGTTCTCCTGCGAGAACTCCTCGGGCAGGATGATGAACTTGCGTACCGACTCGGCCCGCGATACGCCCTCGTTGGCCTGGTCGACCCACTTCTGCACCTCGGCGCGCACGGCCGGGTTCACCGCGGTGTCCTCCATCGGCATGTCCGCGTCGAGGCCCTTCGACGCGAGCCATGCGCGCAACGCGTCGGGGTCGAGCGTGATGAGCGCCGAGATGAACGGACGCTTGTCACCGAGCACGAGCGCCTGCGAGACGAGCGGGCAACGCTGGATGACCTCCTCCATCGGGCCCGGCGAGACGTTTTTGCCGCCCGCCGTGATGATGAGGTCCTTCTTGCGTCCGATGATGTACAGGAAGCCGTCATCGTCGAGGCGACCCAGGTCGCCCGTCGCATACCAGCCGTCGTCGGTGAACGACAACTGCGTCTGCTCCTCGTTCTTGTGGTAGCGAGGGAAGACGGCCGTGCCCTTGACCTGGATCTCGTTGCCGTCGCCGATGCGCACCTCGAAGCCGGGGAACGGGATGCCGACGGAACCCTGATGGTAGGGCACGCCAAGCGGGTTGAACGCGCACGGCGCGGTCGTCTCGGTCAGGCCATAGCCCTCATAGACCGGCACGCCGGCGCCACGGAAGAACGCCATGAGCTCGGGGTCGAGCGGCGCGCCGCCGGTGACGATCCACTTCGCGCAACCGCCGAGCACGTCGCGGATCTGCGAGTAGACGAGCGGGTCGAACGCGTTGCGGCGCATCGTCGCGAAGCGGCTCGCCTTGCCGCGTTCACTCAGCTCCTGCATGTACTTCTGCGCGGCGACGACGGATGCGGCGAACACGCGGCCCTTCGGGCCGTTGCCGGCCTTCTGCGACGCCGCGTTGTACACCTTCTCCAGCACACGCGGCACGACGATCATGATGTGCGGGCGGGCGACCTTGAGGTCGCCGGTGAGTGTCTTGATGCCGTTCGCGATGTAGATGTGGATATTGCTCGCGACGCAGATGTAGTTGATCGCGCGCGCGAACGAATGCGCCTGCGGCAGGAACAGCAGCACACGGTGCTTCTTGTCGTGCAGCAGGTCGGGCATGTACTCGGGCAGGTTCGTCGCCGTCGCGCAATAGTGCGCATGCGTCATCTCGACGCCCTTCGGCGCCGACGTGGAACCGGACGTATAGACGATCGAGCACAGGTCGTGCAGCTTGACCGAAGCGATGCGCTCGTCGAGCTGGCGGTCGCTCACACGTTTGCCGTAGGCCTTGAGCTCGTCGAGCGCGCCGTTCTCGAGGCACATGATGTTCTTGAGCGTCGGGCAGTCCTGCTTCGCGAGCTCGGTCTTCTTGAGCATGTCCTTCGTCTCGACGACGAGGAGCGTCGCGTCGGCGTTGTTGACGATGTTGCGGATCTGCTCGGCGGAATCGGTGTCATAGACGGTCGCGAGCACGCCGCCGACGGCGAGCACGGCGGCGTCAAAGACGTCCCAATCGTAGGACGTGTGGCACATGAACGCGCAGCCTTCTCCCTTCTTGAAGCCCATGTGGATGAGGCCCTTCGCGACGGCGCGGATGTCCTCGAGCGTCTCGTTCGCCGTCTTCGAGACCCATTTGCCGTTGAGCTTGTAGGTGTAGAGCGGCTCGTCGCCCATGCGGCTCGCGCGGTCCTCATAGATGCGGTAGACGTTGAAGGTATCCGGCAGTGGGCCGTTGCCTTCCGTGCTCGCGGTGATGAAACCGGAATCGGCGTCGATGAACGTCGTCGTCGGACGGTCGGGTCCCCAGAAATCGACATGGGGGAGGTTCTCATAGTCGTGGTGCTGCAGTTCGGCCTGCGGATCGACGTAGTCGGGTGTGTCGCCGTCGCCGCTTATCGGATGCGAGAAGTCACCCCCCAAATGCAGCGCCCGCTGCGTGAGGTCGGACGCGCGGTCCTTGACGGACTTGAAGATGGACATGTGGTTGCTCCTTACCCGCGAAAATACACTATTCCTTTGCAGTGTAGCCGTTTTTGGGGGGCGCGTCACCCTACGCTTGCGTAGCCAGGCTCATTTTTCGGGGGTTCGCCGGCAAAACTTCCCGTTCGGCAAAATCGTGTGCGACTATTCGAAAGATGGACGCATGGGGGTGCGGGACCGATGATTCGTTACACTATAACGCTGTATGTTCACCATCCCGCGCTGGGCGGGATGCATAGAAAGGGTTCACATGGCCGAACTACCAGAAGGAACCGTGACCTTCGGCGTCTTCAACGAGACGTCGGAGCACGAGTCCCGCGTCGCGCTGACGCCGGACATCGTCACACGGTTGCGCAAATCAGGCGTCGTCTGCCTGATCGAAGCAGGAGCCGGCGAGGCTTCCGACTACACGGACGAGGATTACGCGAAGGCCGGCGCGCAGGTGACCGACGCCGCGACGATCGTGTCCAAGGCGGATGCGCTCGGCTTCGTCGACCGCCCCGATGAGCGACTCATCGCCAGCCTCAGGCCCGGCACATGGGTCATCGGCATGCTCGGCTCGTTCACCGACGCCGACTACATCGAACAGCTCGACAGGCACGGCGTGACCGCCGTCGCGATCGAGCGCCTGCCGCGCCAGCTGAGCGCAGCGCAGTCGATGGACGAGATGACGTCGCAGAACTCCGTCATGGGCTACAAGGCCGCGCTTGTCGCCGCGAACGCCTATGGCTCGTTCCTCCCGATGATGACGACGGCCGCCGGCACGATTCGACCGGCCAAGGTCCTCATCCTCGGCGCCGGCATCGCCGGCCTCCAGGCGATTGGCACGGCGAAGCGCCTCGGCGCCGTCGTGACCGCGTATGACGTGCGCCCGGCCTCGCAGGGTGAGGTCGAGTCGCTCGGTGCGAAGTTCCTCGACCTCGGCCTCGATTTCTCGAAAGGCCAGGGCGAAGGCGGCTATGCGCGCGCGCTCACGCCCGAGGAGCAGGCGCAGCAGCAGGCGGCCGTCGACGACAAGGCCGCCGGATTCGACATCATCATCACGACCGCGAAGGTCCCGGGGCGCAAGCCCCCGGTCCTGCTGACGAAGCGGGGTGTCGACGGTCTGCACCGCGGCGCCGTCGTCGTCGACTGCGCCGCGAGCGAGCTCGGCGGCAACGTCGAAGGCTCCGCAGTCGGCACACAGACGACCGAAGGTGGCGTGACGATCATCGGCGCGCCGTACCTCGCGAGCGAGGTCAGCACGACCGCGTCGAACCTGCTGAGTCGCAACGTCGCCGACATCCTCGTGCATTTCATCAAGGACGGCGCGCTCGCCGTCGACCCGTCCGACGAGATCGACCAGGCCATGGTCGTCGCCGGCAACAAGCCGGCCCAGGAAACGAAGGGGGAGTGACATGGAAACCATCATGCCCAATCTGGTGATCGCGCTCACATTGTTCGTGCTCGCGCTGCTCATCGGCATCGAAGTGATCGGCAAGGTCCCGGCGACGCTGCACACGCCGCTCATGTCGGGCGCCAACTCGATCCACGGCATCGTCATCGTCGGCGTCGTCATCGTCGCCGCGCATGCGACGAGCACATTGTCCTATGTGTTCATCTTCCTCGCGGCCGTCCTCGGCACGATGAACGTCGTCGGCGGCTATGTCGTCACCGACCGCATGCTTGAGATGTTCAAGTCTGACAAGTCCGAGGCGAAGAAGGGGGACAACAAGTGATCTACGACAACTGGGTTCCCGCTTCCACGGTCGACATCGTCGCGTGGTGCGTCTATGTGCTCGCCGCTGTGCTCTTCGTCATGGGCCTGCACTACATGAACTCGCCGAAGACCGCGCGCAAGGGCAACTTCGTGTCTGCGGCAGGCATGCTCATCGCCGTCGCGATGGCGTTCATCAAACTGTTCATCGACGGAAACTTCTCGAAGACCGCGCTCATCCTGCTCGTCGCGGGCATCGTCATCGGCGCGGTCGCCGGCGTCGTCTCGGCGAAGAAGGTCAAGATGACCGACATGCCGCAGCTCGTCTCGGTGTTCAACACCGTCGGCGGCGGCGCGGCGGCTCTCGTCGCGCTCAATGACATCCTCGCCGGCGATGGCAGCCCGAGCCTCGTCGTGCTCATCACGGCCGGCCTGGGCGTCATGATCGGCGCGGTCACGTTCACCGGTTCGCTTGTCGCCGCAGGCAAGCTCCAGGGCATCAAGTGGGTCAAGAAGCTCACGCTGCCCGGCAAGAGCGTGTGGAACATCCTGTTCATCGTGCTCACGATCGCCGCGTTCGTCATGCTGTGCGTGCAGCCCGAACACCGTATGATGTGGTCGGTCCTGACGACCGTGTTCGCGTTGTGCTACGGCCTCGTGTTCGTCATCCCGATCGGCGGCGCGGACATGCCGGTCGTCATCTCCGTGCTCAATGCGTGCACCGGCACCGCGGTCGCGATGTCCGGCCTCGCGATCGACAATGTGGCGCTCATCGTCGCCGGCGCGCTCGTCGGCGCCGCGGGCGTGACGCTGTCCGTGCTCATGTCGAAGGCGATGAACCGTCCGCTCATGTCCGTCCTCGCAGGCGGCTTCGGCGGCGCGACCGCCGCAGGCGGTGCCGCGGACGGTCCGGAGGGCACGATGAAGGAGACGTCACCCGACGACCTCGCCGTCCAGCTCGTCTACGCGGACAAGGTCATCTTCGTCCCCGGCTTCGGCCTTGCCCAGGCGCAGGCGCAGCGAGAGCTCGCCGACCTTGGCGAACTGCTCAAGGAGCATGGCGTCGAGGTCGAATACGCGATCCACCCGGTCGCTGGACGTATGCCCGGCCATATGAACGTCTTGCTCGCCGAGGCGAATGTGCCGTATGACGAGCTCGTCGACCTCGACGACATCAACCCGCAGTTCCCGAGCGCGAACGTCTCGCTCGTCGTCGGCGCGAACGACGTGACGAACCCGGCGGCCCGCAAACCGGGCACCCCGGTCTCCGGCATGCCGATTCTCGACGTCGACAAGTCGCAGAATGTCGTCGTCATGAAGCGTGGCCGCGGCCGTGGCTACGCGGGCATCGAGAACGAGCTGTACTTCGAGGACAACACGCAGATGCTCTTCGGGGACGCGAAGGCGAGCCTGCAGGCCGTCATCGCGGCCGTCAAGGAGCTGCTCGACTGATGCTCGGTGTCCGGACGGCGCCGTCCGGACACCGTCCTTATATGCGGGGAGGCCCGGCACCATTGGTGCCGGGCCTCCCCGCATATGTACCTGTGTCGATGGGGCTCAGTCAAGTCCCGGCACGCCGTGCAGGAAGCGGTCGACTGTCGACCAGTACAGCTGCGGGTCGGTCATGAGCGATGCGACATGGGGGGCGCCGTCGACGACAAGCAGCTCGCAGTCGTTGCTTGCGCATGCCTCATAGAGTGTGCGGGCGCTCGACGGGTCGACGATTGTGTCTGCATCCCCTTGGATGAACAATGTCGGCACCGTCAGATGGCGCACGGCGGCGAGCACATCGGCGTCGGCGAGCGACGCGGCGGCCGCACGTTTGAGCAGCAGGTTCGCGAACGCGATCGACGGCCTCGTGAGCGCGCGTGGCACATGCAACGCGTCCGCCATGCTATGCGCGAGCTGCGAGGCTCCCGCCGTGAACGCGCTGTCGCTGACGATCGCCTTGATGTTCGGCGCATGGCATGGGTTGGCGCCGGCGAACAGCACGCTTGCGGCGCCCATCGAATTGCCGTGCAGCACGATCTTCGCCTGCGGATCGTTCGAGACGATGAAATTGACCCATTGTTTGACGTCCCTGCTCTCGATCGCGCCCATCGTCACATAGCGTCCTTCGCTCAATTCGTGCGCGCGCAGCGCGGGCGTGAACACCGTGTATCCCATCGCTGCGTAATGTTGCGCCCATGGCGCCATTTCTTCCGGATCGCCGGAGTAGCCGTGCACGCATACCGCATAGTGGTGCGGCGCCGGTTTGGCCGTATCCGGATCGAAACGCCACGCGTGCAGCTTGAGATGGTCGTAGCTGCGAATGACGACGGGCTGCCGCGTCTGCTCGAACCAGCGGCGCGATTCCTCAGACACATGGTCGCCGGCGTCGTCGTATTCGGCGAAATGATCAAGGCGTTTGCGTGCGAAGATCGATTTCGGATACGTCGTGTCGAGCGCGATGCGTACAAGCGCGACGCCCGCGCCGACGACGGTCGCCGCCGCGACAGCGGCGCCGGCGCCCGCGACGGCTGTGATGATACGGTTCGCTGATGACGATGACATGGTCGAACAATCCTCGATTCCCCGGCCTTGGCGGCCGGATTCCATGACTGCTGCACATTGTACATGGGTGCGGCAGGCGATGACGCGCACCTAGCGCATGGGAGACGGGCGGAGGCTTGTCCCGCCGTGCGACTATATTCGAAACGTTGCTTTGGCGAGGGAAGCGCATGACGCGCGTTTCCGTGATCGACTCGGCACGAAGACGCTCCTTGGCGTCTTCGGCTCGTTGATGCGTCGAAGACAAAGACAAGGAGAAACACATCATGGCAAACACCACCATCGTTCTTGAAGGCGAACTGCGCACCGAGTTCGGCAAGGGTCCGTCGCGCCGCATGCGCGTCGCGCAGCAGATCCCGGCGACAATCTACGCCGGCGGCGAGCAGCCGGTCTACGTCAAGCTCCCGATGAAGGAGACGACGCTCGCGCTGCGCCACACGAACGCCCTCATCACCGTCAAGTACGGCGACGACAGCAAGCTCGCGGTCGTCAAGGACGTCCAGCGCAACCCGGTCAAGCGCATCGTCGAGCACATCGACTTCTATGAGGTCAGGGCCGGCGAGAAGATCGACGTCGAGGTCCCGGTCTTCGTCGAGGGCACGCCGAAGGGCGCCGCCGTCGCGTTCGTCGACATCCAGGAGCTCAAGGTCCGCGCCGACGTCAGCAACCTGCCGGAGAAGATCGTCGTCTCCGTCGATGGCCTCGCCGACGGCGACAAGGTCTTCCTCAAGGACCTCGCGCTGCCTGAGGGCGTCGAGCTCGACATGGAGAACCTCGACGAGTCCGTCGTCTCCGTCGAGGTGCCGGAGGAGGCCGCCGAGCCTGAGGTCACCGAAGCCGAGGAGGAGAACGTCCCGGCGATTGACGAATCAAACCCGGCCGCCTGACCTATCGGCCGCCGCGCCGTCATGGCATAGGCCGCCACAACGTCATCATCAGGATGCCCGCCCCCGTCACTGGGGGTGGGCATCCTGCCATATGCGGCGCATGTGCGGGAAACCGGCAATCTAGGCAACATAGGCATCCTCGCGGACAATGCCTCCCTTCCATCCGCCGAGCGCGTAGGGGGCGCCATGCCACTGGCAACCGATGGAAGCCGGCCAGCGGTGCAACGCCAACGGTTCGCGCCGGCCCCCCGCTTGTCGGCGCGGTTCCATATGGCATGTCAGTATGTGAACGCCCCGACCGCGTTGGACATGGGGTTGTGCAAGAGTATGAACCAAGTCGGCGCCAAAAGCGCCCATGGCCAACCACTACGATTTCATCCAATTTCTCAAAGAAGCATCATCATGACCAATGAATCCCATCACGATCCAGCGTATCTCGATTCCCTCGCCGAACGCTTCACCGTCCTGCCGAACCCGAACCCGGCGTCGGACGCGAAGCGCGAGGAGCTCATCGACAAGCCGGCGTTCGGTCAGGTCTTCTCGGACAGCATGGCCCATATGACCTGGACGAAGGGCGAAGGCTGGTCCGACCGCCGCATCGAACCGTATGCGCCGCTCAAGCTCGACCCGGGCGCCTCGGTGCTGCATTACGCGCAGGAGGTCTTCGAAGGCCTCAAGGCATACCGCCACGCCGATGGCTCGACATGGCTCTTCCGTCCGGACGCGAACGCGGAACGCATGCAGAACTCGGCGAAGCGCCTGTACCTGCCCGAGGTCTCGATCGAGGACTTCCTTGGATCGTGCGCCGCGCTCGTCGAGAAGGACGTCAAGTGGGTTCCCGCGCGCCGTGAATACACGCTGTACCTGCGCCCGTTCATCTTCGCGTCCGAGGCGTTCCTCGGCGTGCGTGCGCCGGAAGAGGTCGAATACTGCGTCATCGCGTCGCCGTCCGGCCCGTACTTCGCGGGTGGCGTCAAGCCGGTGAGCATCTGGGTCGAGGACAAGTGGTTCCGCACCGGCCCCGGCGGCACCGGTTTCGCCAAGTGCGGCGGCAACTATGCGGCATCGCTCCTTGGTGAGTACCGCGGCATCGCCGAAGGCTGCGAGCAGGTGTGCTTCGTCGACGCGGCCACGAAGACCTATCTCGAGGAGCTCGGCGGTATGAACATGATGGTCGTGTACAAGGACGGCCATGTCGAGACGCCGAGCCTGACCGGCAGCATCCTGCCGGGCGTCACGCGCCGCTCGATCATCCAGCTGCTCGAGGACGACGGCCATGACGTCGTCGAGACGATGATCGTGCTCGAGAAGCTGCTCGAGGACATCAAGTCGGGCGAGGTCACCGAGGTGTTCGCGTGCGGCACCGCCGCAATCGTCACGCCGATCGGACGCTTCAAGTCCGAGAAGTTCGACGTCACCGTCGGCGACGGCGAACCCGGCGAGCTGACGATGGCGATCCGCAACCAGCTGCTTGGCATCCAGCTCGGCGAGATCGAGGATCCGCACAACTGGATGTGGAAGGTGTGCTGAGCGCACCGGACACGCCGCCCGCATCCTGGGGCGGCCACATTGAATCGTAGTGACGGGGCGGCCGCCGGCTTCACGGCGTCCGCCCCGTTCGCATACGCGCCGGGCGTATCCGACAGGCCACGGCGCGTACAATGGTCGGGGCCGCGGCGGCCCAACCCGTCCGACGGCGCAGATACGCACACGTTCGAAAAGGAGCGGTCGATGGAAGTCGCGTTGCAGAACTCGCCGTTCTTCCTCGGCGTCGAATACCTCGCCATCTTCAGCTGTGGCATGGCAGGCGGGCTTGCGGCGATCCGCAAAGGCTACGATGTCTTCACGATCATCATCACCGCATGGCTCACGGCGCTCGGCGGCGGCATGATCCGTGACATCCTGCTCGGCGCGGTGCCGCCCGTATGCATATCCGACCGCGTCTCCGTCATCACGGCGCTCCTCGCCGGATGCACGGTTGCGGTCATCCATCCGGAGGTCGACAAGCTCAAATGGTCGATGCTCACAATCGACGCGCTCGCGCTCGGCCTCTTCGCCGTCAATGGCACAAGCAAGGGCCTCGTCTACAATACAAGCGGCATGACGGCCGTGTTCCTCGGCACATTCACGGCGATGGGCGGCGGCATGATCCGTGACATCCTGCTCAACGAGGTGCCGATGGTCATCCGCGACCGCCACTGGTACATCGTGCCCGCCGTCATCGGCAGCATGCTCACCGTGCCCGTATGGCGGTGGCATGCGCGCGGGTTCATCAACGACCAGGTCGAGATGACGCTCGACGTCGCGATCATCGCGATCGTCGTGCTGCTGCGTCTGGGGTCGGTGCGGTTCAACTGGCAGCTGCCGACCGCGGTGCCGCGCGCAAAGGCGCATCTGCCGCATGTGCTCCTTATGCGCCGGGTCCACCACCGTGTCGGCGACGCGACCGTACAGAACGTGCCACAGCCGTCAACCACACAGGACGGCGCCGCAATGGAATCGGGGGATGCGCAGATGGCCGAGGCGCATCGGGAAACGGATACGCATGGTGGCGCGGACGACCCACGGCAGTGACATGTACGCGCACATACGAATGGGCCCGGGTGGCATCGCCACCCGGGCCCATTCGTCAAGCGTGGATCAGATCACATCGCGTTGATCTGCAGCGCCAAACCGGACTTGCGGTTCGCGGCCTGGTTCTTGTGGATGACGCCCTTGCTGGCCGCCTGATCGAGCTTGCGGCCAGCGATCTGGAACGCCGCCTCAGCCGCGGCCTTGTCGCCCGAGGCGATGGCTTCGCGGGTGTGACGGATCGCGGTCTTGATCGCGGACTTGACCGCGACGTTGCGCTTGTGCGCCTTCTCGTTTGTGAGGACGCGCTTCTTCTGCGACTTGATGTTTGCCACTATGTATTCTCCAAACAACGGTTTCTATAAGGACATACGAAAAGGCATACTACCACGCACCGCGGATAAAGGACACCGTCGGCGCACGTTCCCGTTTGCCGCGCGTTGCCGCTAGAATGGTCGCGAACTCGTACAACAGGAGGGTGGCGTGAGCCAGCATCATAATCAGCCCGGTTTCACCGATCAGTCGTTGATCCGCAATTTCTGCATCATCGCGCATATCGACCACGGCAAGTCGACCGTCGCGGACCGTATCCTTCAGCTCAGCGGCATCGTGCCCGAACGTGAGATGCGCGACCGGTTCCTCGACCGCATGGATATCGAGCAGGAACGTGGCATCACGATCAAATCGCAGGCTGTGCGCGTGCCGTGGACATACGACGGCCAGGAGTACACGCTTGGCATGATCGACACCCCCGGCCATGTCGACTTCACGTACGAGGTCTCGCGCGCGCTCGCCGCATGCGAGGGCGCCGTGCTGCTCGTCGACGCGACGCAGGGCATCGAGGCGCAGACGCTCAGCAACCTGTACATGGCGATCGACCATGACCTGACGATCATCCCGGTGCTCAACAAGATCGACCTGCCGAGCGCCGAGACGGACAAGCACGCCGAGGAGATTGCGGGTCTCATCGGATGCGACCCCTCCAACGTGCTGCGCGTGTCCGGCAAGACCGGCGAAGGCGTGCGCGACCTGCTCGACCGCATCGTCGTCGACGTGCCCGCGCCGAGCGGCGCCCCGGACGCCGACGCACGCGCGCTCATCTTCGATTCCGTCTACGACTCGTACCGTGGCATCGTCACCTACATCCGCATGGTCGACGGCGAGCTGCGTTCGCGTGAGAAGCTGCATATGATGGGCGTCGGCACGACGTACGATCCGATCGAGATCGGTGTCATCAGCCCGGACATGATGCCGACGCGCGCGCTCGGCGCGGGCGAGGTCGGCTATGTCATCACCGGCGCGAAGGATGTGAGCCAGTCGAAGGTCGGCGACACGATCACATCGGCCGCGCATCCGGCGCACGAGCCGCTCGCCGGGTACCGCGACCCGCAGCCGATGGTGTACGCGGGCCTGTTCCCGATCGACAACGCGCAGTTCCCCGAGCTGCGCGAGGCGCTCGACAAACTCAAACTCAACGACGCGGCGCTCGTCTATGAGCCGGAGACGTCGGTAGCGCTCGGTTTCGGCTTCCGCTGCGGCTTCCTCGGCCTGTTGCACATGGAGATCGTCTCCGAGCGCCTCAGCCGTGAATTCGGCCTTGACCTGATCTCGACGGCGCCGAACGTGCCGTACGAGGTGACGAGCGAGGACGGCACCGTGCACCGGGTGACGAACCCGAGCGAATTCCCCGAAGGCAAGATCAAACGGATCGTCGAACCGGTCGTCGCGGCCGACATCATCACGCCGAAGGAGTTCATCGGCGCCGTCATGGA
>Dunbar_p2__coassemble_1064_pt1 | contig 30782 bp, 30 predicted proteins | sample Dunbar_p2__metabat2_high_PE_041 | metagenome-assembled genome bin Dunbar_p2 | reverse complement strand
TCACGAGGTTGACCGCATCTTCGTATCGCAAACTCTCATTCGAGAACGGCACCAACAATGCAATTTTGTGGGTGCCGAACGACACCTGATTAAGGGCCGGGTTGCTCGTAGCGATCTCCGCGCCCTCCGCCACGACGTTCGCCGTGGGATCAACCGACACGTACGGCACGTTAACCCTAGGCGCGTCACCTGAGATCACCACGCTCTGCGTCGCGACAAGCTCGTTCAATGCGATCGCTTCAGGAATCGCCTCACGGGCGGCGATGAACTGCGAATCAGGAAAAGCACCTTTTGTTGTCGTCGTTTTGAAAACTGCCATGATTATCCTTTCGTCCTGCCGCACGCCCCTCTGGCAAAACGAAAACAGGGCGCACGGCAACCTAAAAAAGGTTCTCCGTGCGCCCCGCGCTCCGGGTGTGAAACCCCGTTCCACAACCTCCAATTATAGCACAAGAACGGCTTTATATCAACGTTTCGTGAGCTTTTGAGCTACGCTCTCCATGCCGCCGCCAGCACCCTTCATCTTGCCTCCGCCGACCTTGTTGGCCTGAATGCCAGCAAGGAAACGCTGACGCACAACCGTGCTTTCAGTCTTCGCGTTCGCGATTTCAGCCGCGACCTGCTCGAACGCCGCCGCCCATGCTTCGACTTCTTCCGGCGTTGATGCAGTGCACAGTGTGTCGAGCACGTCTTCGCTAACGTGGGGGTGCTCGCTGACGGCCTTCTGCCGGGCGAGTTCCATCTGCGCGGCCGCGAGCTCCTTCTCCGTGTCGCTCATGGCGTCCGCGTCCACCGGCGCCTCACCACGCAACGCCACCACAAGGCCAAGCGCCTTATCAGCCCATGCCGCCAAACCGTCCGCGTCGATGTTATCCGGGGCATATTGGTCGATCAGCTCGGCTGTTAGTTCGGGATGCTTCGCGGTCACGGCCGCGCGCGCCTGCGAGAGCTTGAGCGCGGCGATCTGTGCTCGTAGGTCGGCGGCTTCGGCTTCGGCGGCGTCGGCGCGTTCGGAAGCTTCGCGCGCCTGTACGCGGCGGCGAGCGGCCTCCGCCGCCAACTTGCGGTCGTCGGCGACGTGTGCGTCCTGCGCCTGCGGTTCGGCCGGATTGATCTCGTTATCGGTCATGTGTTTCTCCTTTTCCTCATATCAATTCGTATATTTTCGCCAACTTGCCATGCAGCTCGTCGAGTTCGGCTTCGAGGGCCCGCACATACTGTCTCTTCCACGCGCTTTCGCCGACGCGCTCACCGTTTATCAGATACTGCGCGCTGTGCCGTCCATTCGCATGACGATGTTGGATCGCCATACCGGGCACTTTGTCCCACATCAGCGCACGCTCTCCACTGTCGGGATGACGCCCGTTCGTCGGTCGGCGTCCCACAGTTCGGCGAGATTGTCGAACGCCTTCGCATACGCGCGGAAACGGCTAGCAAGATCATGCAGCGCCTGCGGATTGGGGGCGAAGAGGTCGTCAACCGGGGCCATCACGTAAGCGCCGGTACCGCCATCGTCATGCCACGTCGTAACCGTGGCGCGCATCCCGTCTTCCAACAAAAGCGTGTAATGATCGGTGCGGCCCGCGTCCGTATCTTCGTGCGTTTCCACGTCCAACTCCGCATAATCGTCGCCTGCATCGGCCTCGCCATCCATGAGCGGCTGCAACGCCGCCATCAGCTCGCCAACCGTCAGCGAGGCGACGTGGTTCAGGCGCTGTGCTTCAACCGCGTCGGCGATCCGTTCGAGTGCGCCGCGAACGCCGTGCAGATCATCGGCCTTCGCCTGCTCCCGACGCTCACGGCGAGCCCACGCGTCAAAATCGCTCAAACGTGAATCCGGGCGTCGCGCCTCTGCCATACGAGCCGCGACATAACGGCCGTAATCCTCGGGGTGCAGCTCCTTGTCAGGTTCGCCGCCATGCTCAAGCCACAAACCGCGCATCGCCTCAAAATAATTGTCGTTGTTCATCGGGCACCTTCCTTTTTATCTGTATTGTTGTTGGACATCCGTCTTTCTGCTTCGTACACGATTGCCATGGCGTGGCATATCGGGCACGACACTTCGACAACCTCCGGCTTGAAGTCACCCTTCAGGAAACGTGCCGGGGCGGGATTGTATTCGTGTGGGCGACACCCGCACAGTGGCTCATGGTTCGATTTCCAATACATGTGCCGTATCCGATCCACAGGGCGAGTGTGTGCTCGCTTGTAGTAGGTGGTCATCTGGTCTCCTTTCCGTATTCGTTGCATTACTCCCCATGTGAGTGATGGGTAGAAATATGGGGAGTAATCTCAGCCTTACTCCTGATTGGGTTTTCGATTACTACCCATTACTACCCATCACAAGTGGGAAGTAATATTTGTACCCATGCCATCAAGTTCACGGTGGGGAGTAATGGGGAGAAATCAAAAACCCTTGATATATAAGGCTTTTGGATTTGTACCCATATTTGTACCCATGTGGGTGATGGGTAGAAATCATTGCTCCACCTCCCACAGGGAACGTTGTCCACGCCCCTTCCACTCCGGATCGCGGCGTGTGATGATGCGTGGCGACGTGGCACGTTCACGAGCGTGCTGTAGCTGTTTCGAGGTATAGCCTTCGGCGTCCTTCGCGTCAGCGGCGATCTGCTTGAATCCGGTCGGGCCGTTCTCGGTCAGATACTCGACCAACCATTCGGACACCTCGTTGTCGGCGGAGCGACCGGTCGGCTCACATACCGTCTGGTTCTTGTTGATGATCTCGTTCACGTTCCGGTCGGTCGGTGCGAATCCGGCGATGATGGGTACTTCCATCTGCTCGCCAGCATCATCCGCGATGAAGCGGGATTGCAGCGTGTACCTATATGACGCCCCTTGTTGAGGCGTATACGAGCTTTTATCCAACGTGCATACGCATTCCCCCGTCTCGTCATCCCTCGCCACAAGAATCAACGAGCGCACGGTGTCGCGGAACGCATGGGAGCCACTTGTCTTGTCCGAAGCGTAGCCGCCGCCCTTGTTGAAATGCAATATGCCTATGATGGCGATCTCAAGCTCTTGGGATATGGCGGCCAAGGGGTCGAGGCTGCGTCGAACATCATCACGCTGATTCGTGTTGCCATCGATGGCCGACGTGATCGGGTCGATGACGAGCAGCTTCACGTCGTGCTCTTGAAGCATGTCCCGAAGGTTGCCGGTGTCATCAGGAAGCATCAGGCCGGTGCTGATGGTGCTGCCATGCCGCGTATCCGCCACTGTTACGAACAGTACGCGGGACATGTCGGCTCCCGCCGCCTGTAGGCGGGCCTTCTGTATGCCTTCGTCGTCTTCGATGGCCGCGAACGCCACGTTCACCGGCCGCCCTCGCCAATCGCCTTCCAGCTTGCCGTTTGTAGCTTTGGCGGCGATGTCGATGCTCAGGGTGGACTTTGATACACCTGCGCGGCCTGAGATAAGCGTGAGTACCTTGGTTGGTACGAGTGGGTTGTACGCAAACACGGGGCGTTCCACCTTCACGTCAGTGGCGCGGGTGAGTGTGATGCGACGCCCGTCTGTCTGCTCATGGCAATCGATATCATCCCATGCATCCTCGCCCATCTTGGCAGCGGCAACCTGCTGATCGACATTCGCCAGTAGATCGTCTGCCGGTACCTTGTTTTTGGTATTAAATCTCACCAGATTCATACCCCCCTTCTTGTTCTTCCTGAATCAGTTCGGCGTACCAATCCAACGGTTTGCCGCTGAAGTCACGCGGCACACCATCACCCATGAACTCACGTTCCTCGGGGGTGAATCTGACCAAGGGGGACGCCGCCAAAGATTGTGACATCATGCTCACGATGTCATCTCCTCGACCAGTGCCGCCCATGACACTGCGCGCAATTGCGCAAGAGCGCCTGCTGCTATCTCGTGTTTGACGTCCGCGTATCGTGCCGCCCGTTTCGCCAACGTCAACGTGTCACGCTCGACGGCCTCGAATCGTTGTTCAAGGCTGCGCATGATCCGGTCGTTCTCGTCCGGTGTGTCGTTTGAATGTTTCGCGGTCACGATTGTGTCGGCAACGAACGCCGTCAACTGCAAAAGTGTTTGCACTTTCACCACAGCGACCATGCTGCGTTCGTCGATCTCAGCAACCGTGCCTTCCAACTGTGCCGCCATTGCAGCCATAAGCCGTTTCAACGCCTCAACAATCATCGTGCACCGCCTTTCCGCGTCGATGGGCGAGTATCGCGTGGCCGCGTCGTGGCCGACGTATCCACCGTCTTGGACGCCAGCCACTCGAAGAATGCCGCGTTTGGGTATCCCACTGTCTTACGGGACGGCTTCACGAACGACGGGCCGGTGCGGCTATAGCGCATCCCCGCAAGCGTGGCGCGCGTCAGGAACGGCGCCGCCCGCAGCGCATCATCAATGGATAAGTACGCGGGGTACTCCGGGTTGTAAAAATCCGCTCTCGCCTCCGTGTGTGGTGTTGTTTTCGTCATCGTAGCCTCCTTTTGGATACCGCTGTAACTTATTGATTGAAAAGATACCACGGTAACTTTTTTATGACAAATCGAGTGGATACCGGCGTTTCGATTTCATGGGTAAACTGTCTACCATGACAAACGACGACGATGCACGAGCGATAGGCGAGAACTTCCGGCGCATCCGCACAGAGGCCGGTTGGTCGATGGTCGATCTCGCGAAGAAAATGAAGGAACGCGGCTTCAACTGGACGAAGGTATCCGTTTACAAGATCGAGACGGGCGAACGTCAGTTGAAGGTAAACGAAGCGATTAATGCATTCTCTGTCATGGGTCGTGACGCTGGCACATCATTCGCTCGACTTACCGAAGTATCTGATATAGATAAGCAAGCGCGCGATGCCATTGAAGAAACGCTAAGGGGCATCAAGCTAATGCTTAATTACAGCTGGGGCGGCGTAGCAATTGGCGGACGCCGTAACATAAAGAGCATCATTGAGGGGAAAGAGTGGGACGACTACAAATTGCCGGAAGATGAAATGCCGAAGCCATCTGAAGAAATGATGCAGCGCCTACGTGAGGTGGAAGCGGCGACTAGCGCAGACCGTGTGCTTGAGTTCTTGAGCCGTTACATGAAAGATTATGCGTTACCGGCTTGTGTCGGTGTAGATGTGATCGACGGCGAGCTATGCGGCCTCGATGACGATGACGAAAACATAAACTGGCTGCATAAGCCCACTGTCGGCTACAAGAAGCCCACACAAGGCGGTGAATGAGCATGGCTAAGCCGATGAAATGCACTGATAGTTCGGGCAAGGTGGATCACTCTACGAAGTATCCCGGTGTGACATGGTATGAGACCGCTCGTTCGGGGCGTCTCTTCGCTGCGCAATGGTACGATTCCAGCCGCCGGCACCGCAAGAAAAGCGGGTTCAGGACTGCGCGTGAAGCCGCCGCCTTCCGCAACGATCAGATCAACGCACGCAACCACGGGCGCGAACTCGACCTCGACGGCGCACGCATCACCATCAGCCAACTATCACAAGAATGGTTGGACATGCGCAAGTCCGTTGTAAAACTGAGAACATGGGAGACAGAGGAATCTCACCACCGCGTGCACATATTGCCCTATTGGGGTGCCGACGCGATCGCCTCGATACGATTCAGCGGCGTACAAGCATGGGTAGCCGAACTCACCGGCGAAGGGCTCGCTGCGAAAACAGTCCACAACATCTACGCGGATTTCGCCGCGCTCATACGCTACGCGCTGCGCGACCGGCTCATAGCCCACGACCCATGCGACGGTATCAAGCTCCCGAAGGTTCCGCCGCATGAGATGGTGTGCCTCACGCCGGAACAGCTCAACAGCCTCGCCAGTGCGTCCGGTTACTACCGGCCGTACATTCTTACATTGGGCACATGTGGGCTACGTGATGGTGAAGCACGAGCATTGCGCGTGAAAAGCATCGACTTCGACGCGGCGCGCATCTCGGTCGTATCCACCTTGGAACGCACGAGCACAGAGGGCTGGATAGAAAACCCGCCGAAAACATGGGCGACGCGAGACGTTGCGGTACCCGCTACCACACTCACCGCATTGCGTGAGCTCTGCGCAGACAAGTCACCCGACGACTTTGTATTTCTCCAGCCGAACGGTGAACAGATGCCTCAGCAATCCCGCCACAAGATCGCGAAGAAAGACAACGCGTACCAGTGGTTCGGCAAGGCGATTCTTGACAGTGGGGTACCCTCGCTGCGCATACACGATCTACGGCACACCACCGCCGCCATCGCCATATCAGCCGGAGCCAACGTGAAGGCCGTGCAAAAACTCTTGGGACACAAGGACGCGAGGGAAACACTCAACACGTACGCCGCATTGTTCGAACGTGACCTCGATGAAGTCGCCGCACGCATGGACGCCGCCATGAGCGGCACCCTCTAGAGAGAGTGTGTGAAAAGTCTAGAAAGTATAGAAAGTATTAGTATTTCCACGGGTTCTAGAGTGTAAAGTCTAGTGAAAGTCTACGTAAAGTCTAAAACTCTCACCCTTGCCACGATTAGAGCAGATATAGAGCATATTCAGCTCTACAAGCTAGTAAACCCTTGATATTCCAACGGTTATAAGCTGTTTTATGTGAGGGTTCGACTCCCGTCATCCGCTCCACTTGAAAACGGCTGATTTCCAACGGAATCAGCCGTTCTTGCGTCTGTGTACGCGGTGTACAACGTGAACGTCGTGCGATGCCCGATATGTGCGGGCGCACGACAGAATCGGGCTGCCAGCGTCGTGCGATGTCCGGTATGTGCGGGCGCACGACAGAATCGGGCTGTCAGCGTCGTGCGTTGCCGCAGAGTGCGGTGGGGCACGACACAGGCGCAGTGGTTCCGTCGTGCGGTGCCGCGGTTCGTGCGGTCGCGCGTCGTAAACACAGGTGTCAGCGTCGTGCGATACCCGATATGTGTCGTGCGATACCCGATATGTGCGGTCGCGCGACGCCTACAGGCGATATGCGCAACGCAGCCGCGCGCACGAGGTACCGTGAAACCATGTGCGCGCATTATGTGGGATTGTCAGATGAGGAAATCGACGCGCTCGTCGCGCGGTTGAGCGGCGAACGGCACGAACGGGTCGTAAAACAGGTCCCGGAACCGGAAATCGCCGCATACGAGCAACGTGAGCTTGATTATCCGGATCCGGTGGAGCACAGGGCGCGCACAGAGGTGGAGGACAGTGCGCACACAGAGCGCGAATGGATCGACGTGTATCCGAAGCACGTGTCACCTGTCATTGTGCCGACGTTCGATACCGCGGTCGGCGTCGCGCGGTTCGAACCCGGCGCGCTCGAATGTGCGGATCTCACGTGGGGATACAGTTCGCAGTGGAATCCGCGTCCGATGTTCAATACGCGCATCGAAAGCGCGGACAAGCCGATATGGCGCGCGTCGATCGAACACGAACGCTGCATCATCGCGTGCCGACAGTTCTACGAATCCAGCGGAACGGAGACGCGTGTGAGTGAGCGTACCGGGCGCACGATCAAACAACAGTATGTGTTCACGATTCCGGATATGCCGGTCATCTTCATCGGCGGCATCCACAGGGAGCGCGAATATTCGATGGTGACGACGCGCGCGAACGCGGCGATGGCACCCGTGCATCCGCGGATGCCGCTTATCCTGCATCCGACCGAACTCGTGACGTGGCTCGGACCTGACTACATGCGTCTCGCCGACCGCTCCGCCGTGCCGCTCACCGCGCGCCCCGTGCGCTGAGGGCGGGCAAGAGGTGCCCCGTGATACAGCGACGATTCCGCTATGCTGATAGACGTTTCATGTGGAACATGTGTGGAACATCGGTCATACCAACAACGTTCGGACAAGGTGAGGAAGATGGCGAACGAGATAGTCAATTCGTCGAACGTAAACGATGTGGGTGAAAGTGCGAAAGACGTGCGCGGTGGCGGCCACGGACTCGGATTGTTCGCGCTCGCCGCCGGCGCATTCGTGTTTGGCGCATCCGAATTCGTGATGATGGGCATCCTGCCGCAAACGGCGCTCGCGATGCGTGCGAGCATCCCTTCCGCGGGCAATTTCATCTCGGCGTATGCGATCGGCGTATGCGTAGGCACGTTGCTGCTCGTGTTCGGCCGTAGGATTCCGCCACGTTCGCTCATCGTGATCTTCATGATCATCGCGCTCGTCGGCAATGCGTTGAGCGCCGTCGCCATGAACGCGCCGATGATGATCGTCGCACGGTTCATCGCCGGCTTCCCGCACGGTGCGTTCTTCGGCACGGCGACGCTCATCGCGAAACTGCTCGCCGAACGCGGCAAGGAGGCGCGCGCCGTCTCCGCGATGGTCACCGGACAGACCGTCGCGAACATGCTCGGTGTTCCCGCCGGCACGTTACTCGCCGAACATGTGTCGTGGCGGCTCGCGTTCTGCGCGCTCGCTGTGCTCGCCGCGTGCACGGCGGTCGTCGCGCGCGTCTGGATCCCGTTCATCAAGCCGGTCGCCGACGCCGGCCTGCGCGGACAGTTCCGTTTCCTGCGCAAGCCTGGCCCTTGGTTCGTGCTTGCCGCCGTGTTCGCAGGCAATACCGGCATATTCTGCTGGTGGAGCTATGTGAGCCCGTGGCTGCAGCGCGAAGGTGGCTGGCCGTCGAACATGGTGTCGATGCTGATGATGCTCGCCGGCTTCGGCATGGTCGTCGGTGGCCTGTGCGGGGGAAGGATCGCCGACCGTTGGCATGCGGGTGCCACGTCGTCGCTCGGCCAGTTCGTTGCGATGCTTGGGTTGCTCGCCGTGTTCTTCGTGCCGGGAAACCGCGTCGGCACCGCGGTGCTGACGTTCGTGATCTCGTTCGGTTTGTTCTTCGTGTCCGCGCCGCAGCAGCTGCTTATGGCCGAGTCCGGCAAGGGCGGCGGTGAGCTCATCGGCGGCGCCGCCGTGCAGATCGCGTTCAACTTCGGCAATGCGGTCGGTTCGCTCGTCGGTGGCGCGGTACTTGACGCGACGTCGATGGACTACCGGTATCCTGCGCTTGGCGGTGTGCCGTTCGCCGCTGTCGCCGTGCTGCTGCTCGCGCTGTATGCGCTGCGCTACGAACGCGGCGGCCGTGCGCATATGGATGTGTCACGCACGGTATGAGTGTGGGTACATGGATACCGGGTCGACGAACGGCGTCGGTGGCAGCCTCACAAATCGCAGATATGGGATGAAAACTCGATTTGTGAGTTTGTGGGACGGTCATCGTCAGCGCCGATATACGCCAAACCGAAGGCGCTGTCCGCGCCAATGCAAAAAGTGGCCTGAGCGGTCATCTCAGACCGCTCAGGCCACAGTGCCGAATCGTGTTCACGCTCGCGCGACGCGCCGCTCAAGCTGCAGCAATGTGCGCTTCATCTCGATGCCGTACGCATAGCCGACGAGATTGCCGTTCGCGCCGATCACACGGTGGCATGGCACGATGAACAGGATCGGATTGCGGTTGTTCGCCGAACCCACTGCGCGCACGGCCTTCGGTTTGCCGACCTCTTCGGCGATCTGCGCGTACGTGCGCGTCTCGCCGTACGGGATCCGCAACAGCGCGCGCCATACGGACTGCTGGAACGGTGTGCCGAACGTGAACGCGATCGGCGCCGTGAACTCACGCAGCGCGCCCGCGAAGTACTGTTCAAGTTCGTGGAACGCGAGGTCGGTGAGTTCGGTGGGCTCGCCCGCGCCGTCGGCTGCGTTGTCGTCCCTCGTGACGATGTGCAGTCCTGTGACCGCCCCGTCCTGCCAATCGATCCTCACCGGACCGTATTCACTGGTATACGTCGCAAAACCCTGCATATCGTCCTCCTCGATGATCATGTGTATGTTGCCATGATTATAGGGGCCGGTTTTGGATGGACAAGGGAAAACGTCGAACACTCACCGATTCTGCGTAAAATCGCGCGGAATTCCACGGTTGTGCGATGCGCGCCTATTTTTGGCTGCGCGCGCTGGTTCGCGCGCAGCCAAACATCACAGTGCACATCCGCGCGTGTCATCGACGACCGCGCGATCGTCACGTGTAGATTGGGGATATGGGTCGAACACAACAGCCGCAACAGGCACAGGGGGACGGTTCGCATCGTACGCGCGCCATCATCATCGTATGCGCGGTCGTGTTCGCGGTATTGGCCGCTATTGGAGTGCGGTTGGGCACATGGTGGCACGCGTACACGGTGCCATCGATGACAGGGCAGACGATTGCGCGCGCGTCCTCGGATAGTACGGTGACCGACGACGTGTCGCAATGGTACAGCCAATGGATGGGACGACAAAAGGAGATCGGCGTCGCGCCGCAGTACCAGTTGCGTTCGGTGCACGTGCGCGACGTGCAGCGGCTGCCGGGCATCGCGTCACGGTACGACGAATCCGATGGGCGGAACATCTATGTGCAGCTCGACGCGACCGTGTGGGCGAGGTTCGCGTCGATGCAACGCGTCACCGGCGTGCCTGGATGCCAGACGTACGGGGTGGAATCGGGTATCAACGAATCGTGTGTGTTCGAGCTCGAGCCGCAACGGGATGGCTACCGCATCGTGCAGGTGATGGAACCGATCGTCTACCAACGTTTGGCGCATCCTGAGGAGTTCGAGAAGACGGAGCCGGATCCGACGGCCCCGGTGCTCGACGGGCACAACGGATACCGTCTGTCCCAGGAACGGCTCGAAGTGACCTACGACGGCGGCACGACGTGGCACGAGGTTCCCGATGGTGTCGAACGAATCGTCGGCGGCATCAATGCGAACACGACGTTGTGGCTCGAACCGTCGATGTATGTGATCACACCGCGGTTCACGGCGTTCGTCGGATACGATGACGGTGCGCATACTGCGGAACTCATCTATTCGTGGGACGCTGGCTCGACGTGGCTCACGTCGGTTGTGGGAACGGGTGTGCAGGCGCCCTCCTATATCTCCGTCGTCGGCGACACCATGGTGGCCGCGTATGGGTATGGCGTCGCGGCCGGTTCGGTCGGGTATGCGATGGCCGCGTCCACGTTGTCCGCATTGCGCGCGCATGCTGAGGGTGTGTGGCGGAACGTGCCGATGTTCATGCAGTATCCGTCGAATCTGACGATCGCGGGATTGGTTGATGATACGACGGTGCTCGTCGGGCAGACCGGTTCGCTCCACGTCTCATCGGACTCCGGTGTCACGTGGCGCGCGCTGGGCATACCGAGGGAACCTGGTCTGGAGGACAAACTGGGATACTACCCGTTCGATACGCCGACGCGTGTGTGGACGGAGAATGGTACGTCCTATCTTGCGATAGGGCAGGGCGATGATGCCGATTACACGCTGGATGGCGCAATCATGGAAGCGGTGTTCTCATACGACCCAGCCGGCGACACGTTCGCGTTCGTCAGGGAGCGGCCTGCGCCCGCGCCCACACTCGCCGGCTGAACGGTGCTGCTTACTGCGCCCCGTCCGCCCAGTCCGATCGCCGAACGGTTCATCGGCGCAGATCGCGCCGCCTTCTAGCCGAAATGCAGCAGGCACATCATCGGCAGCGAGAAGCATACGCAGAACCCGCATAGACCTGTCACAACCGTCACGGCGGGGCGGATGAGCGATTTCCATCCGCCCATACGCCCTTGTGGGCGGTTGCGCCGTTCGAGCACGGCGGCGGCGATCCAGCAGGCGAGGCCAACGATTGTGCCGGCGACGAGCATCCATACGTTCGTCGTCGAACGGTCAAGCCATGCGTCGATCGCGTCGTTCGGCGCGCCGTCGAATGACGACAGCAGCACCGGCATGACAAGCGCATAGCCGACGACGATGAGCGCGGCGACCGCGACGAGCACCGTCTTCGGGCGCCTGTTCGCGGGTGTGGCGTTGTATGGGTCGTGGGTCATCATCGGCCGTCTACTCCTTGCCTTGAGCGGGTTTCGGGACACCGCCCATCTCGCACAATTCGTCGATCGTGACGAATGAATACCCCTGTTTCCTCAGGTCATCGATGATGCTGGGGAGTGCCTGGATGTCCTGCGTACGGTCGCCGCCGCCGGCGTGCATCAGTGCGACCGCGCCGTTGTACGCGTTCTTGAGGACCTCATCGTGGATCGCCTTCGCACCTGGGCGTTTCCAATCGAGCGTATCGATGCTCCACAGCACGTTCATATCGACGATGTCGGCCGCGTCCTTCCACTGCTGCACGCCGAACGCGCCGTACGGCGCGCGCAGCACACGCGTCTTCGTGTCGCTCGCCTTCTCCAGATCGTCGAAACTCGTCAGAATCTCCTTGCGCAGCTCATCGCGCGACATATCCGGCATATACGGATGGCTCACGCTGTGCGACGCGACCTGGTGCCCCTCCTTGACCATGCGCTGTTCGAGCTGTGGATAGGCGAGCGCCTCCTCGCCGAGGTCGAAGAACGTCGCCTTGACCTTCTTCTCTTTGAGGATGTCGAGGATCCTGCCGGTGTATTGGCTTGGTCCGTCGTCGAACGTGAGCGCGATGACCTTCTTGCCTTCCGGCTGTGGCGCGAACGATTTGACGGTGAGGTTCCTCATCGGTTTCGTCTCTTGGTGGACGACTTCCTCTTTCGACCGTTTGCCGATCCAGACTTCCTCCTCGCCGTCCTCTCCCTGTTGGGTGACGACCTGGATCGGTCCGTTGTTGAGGTTGATGTCGGTGCCGTAGTGCTTCGTGCGCGTCTCGCTTACGTGTGCCTCGGTGATGTCCTTGCCCGGTGTGACCGTCATCTCCCTCGCGTCCGCGATCGTCGTCACCGCGTAGTCGTTGACGGGAACGGCGGTGCCGTTGACGCTTACGGAGACGGGCGCGCCGCCGTTGTTGTCGAGGACTTTTCCTTTGAGCGAGAGCAGGCGTCCGCGTGTGCGTCCGAAGTCGTCGTTCGCATCGAGGAACGTCTGGATCGTCGTGTCGGCGCGCGCCGAGACCTCGGTGCCGTCGACGCTCACGTGCACGGTGCGCCAACGTGTCTGCCACATCCACCACGCGCCCGCGGCGAGTGCGACGACGACGAGTGCGACGATGACGGTCACGAACGCCGTCGCGACGGCGCCCATCTTCTTCCGCGGTTGTTTCGGTGGTTTCGCGCTCCCGTCGAACCCGATCTCCTCGACGTCCGCGTCGCGCGCGGCGGCCGACGCTGTCGCGGTGCGCGCGTCCACGTCCGCGTTCACCGTCGTGTCCCATGTGCGGACCGCAGCCTCGTCGACGTCGCCGTTGCCATCGATATCCAACGATTCGAGTTCCTCGGCATCGTCGTATCCGCTGTTGAAGTTGTAGTCGTCGCTGCTGCTCGTCACCGCGTATCGCCTCCCCGCACCACGGTTGGCTGTGCTGTCTTCGTTTGCCAAGCTTAGCATTGCACACGTAAGCATGTCCCACCCGCATTGCGGTACGCTGAGCGTGTGCTCAGCGTACCGTGGTGTGGTTTCGCAGTGAGCGCGCAGGGCATGGCGTGCACGGCGACGCCATAAGATGGAGACATGACTATCGCAACACCGGAACGGTACGCGCAGATGCTTGACGCCGCGCGGCAGGGTGGGTACGCGTACCCTGCAATCAATGTCACGAGTTCGCAGACGCTCAACGCCGCGCTGCAGGGCCTCGCGGAAGCCGAATCGGACGGCATCATCCAAGTGTCCGTCGGCGGCGCCGCCTACTTCTCCGGACAACGTGTGCTCGACCGTGTGACCGGGTCGCTCGCGTTCGCCGCGTTCGCGCACGAAGTCGCGCGCAAATACCCGAACATCACCGTCGCATTGCACACCGACCATTGTGCGAAGCAGTATTTGGACGAATGGTTGCGCCCGCTCCTCGACATCGAGATCGACGAGGTCGCGCACGGCCGCGAACCGCTGTTCCAGTCGCATATGTGGGACGGTTCGACGGTGCCGCTCACCGAGAACCTCGAGATCGCGCGCGAACTGCTCGACAAATCGATCAAGGCGCACACGGTGCTCGAGATCGAGATCGGCGCGGTCGGTGGCGAAGAGGACGGGCACAGCGCGGAGATCAACGACAAACTGTATTCAAGTGTCGATGACGGCATCGCCGTCGCGCGCGCGCTCGGACTTGGCGACCGTGGGCGCTATATGGCGGCGTTCACGTTCGGCAATGTGCACGGCGCATACAAGCCCGGGGTCGTCAAACTGCGTCCGCAGTTGCTTGAGGAGATCCAGCACGGTGTGTGGGAACACGCGCGCGGCGGCGACCTCGGTGTCGCGCTCGACGCGAACGTTCCTGACGGCAAACCGTTCGAATTGGTCTTCCACGGTGGTTCCGGATCGACTCCCGAGGAGATCGCCGAAGCTGTTTCGTATGGCGTCGTCAAGATGAACATCGATACCGATACACAGTATGCGTTCACGCGCGCGATCGCGGACCATATGTTCCGCCATTACGACGAAGTGCTTAAAGTGGACGGTGAGGTCGGCGACAAGAAGATGTACGATCCGCGTTCGTGGGGCAAGGAAGCGGAGGAGTCGATGGCTGCGCGCGTCGTCGAGGCGTGCCGGGAGCTTGGTTCCGCGGGGCGCGCGCTCAAGTAGTGCGCGACCGCCTTCGCGGTGGGGAAACCGTGTTGGGGGAGGCTCTCTACGCGGGTGATGCGGCATGCGTAGAGGGCCTACGGTAATCTGTCCACGGCGGACTCGCAAGAACCAGCGGAGGTGGAGCATGCCAGGAATCGTCTTGATCGGCGCCCAGTGGGGTGACGAAGGAAAAGGCAAGGCAACCGATCTCATCGGAACGAAGGTCGATTACGTCGCGCGATTCAACGGCGGCAACAACGCCGGCCATACGGTCGTCGTCGGCGACGAATCGTACGCGCTGCACCTGCTGCCGTCCGGCATCATCAGCCCGAAGGCGACGCCCGTCATCGGCAATGGCGTCGTCGTCGACCCGGAAGTGCTCTTCGAGGAGATCGACGGCCTCGAAAGCCGTGGCATCGACTGCTCGCGCCTTCTTGTGAGCGAATCGGCGAATGTCATCGCGCCATACCACCGCATGATCGACAAGGTCACCGAACGCTTCGCCGGCAAGAAGAAGATCGGCACGACGGGCCGCGGCATCGGTCCCGCCTACGCGGACAAGATCAACCGCATCGGCATCCGCGTCGCCGACCTCTTCGATGAAGAGCATCTGCACGACAAAGTCGAGAACGCGTTGCGCCCGAAGAACCAGATGCTCGTCAAACTCTATAACCGCCGTCCCGTCGACGTCGATGCGACCGTCGAGGAACTGCTCAAGCTTGGAGAACGCCTCAAGCCGTACGTCGCGAACACGTCGCTCGTGCTCAACCAGGCGCTCGACGACGGCAAGACCGTGCTCTTCGAAGGCGGCCAGGCGACGATGCTCGACATCGACCACGGCACCTACCCCTTCGTCACGTCGTCGAACCCGACGGCCGGCGGCGCATGCACCGGCACGGGCGTGGGGCCGACGAAGATCGACCGTGTCATCGGCGTCTCGAAGGCGTATGTGACGCGCGTCGGCGAAGGCCCGTTCCCGACTGAGCTCTTCGACGACTGGGGCGAGTGGCTGCGCGCCCAGGGCCACGAATACGGCGTGACGACGGGCCGTCCGCGCCGCTGCGGTTGGTTCGACGCCGTCGTCAACCGGTATGCGACGCAGGTCAACGGCCTGACCGACATCGTGCTCACGAAGCTCGACGTGCTCACCGGACTCGACGAGATCCCGATCTGCGTCGCCTACGACGTGGACGGCGTGCGCTACGACGACATGCCGACCGACCAGGTCGCGTTCGCCGCCGCGAAGCCGATCTACGAGACGATGCCGGGCTGGACCGAGGACATCTCGCAGGTGCACCGGTTCGAAGACCTTCCGGCGAACTGCCAGGCCTATGTCAAGCGCCTCGAGGAGCTTTCGAACTGCCGCATCTCGGTCATTGGCACCGGCCCGCAGCGCGACCACATCATCCAGATCCATTCGCTCATCGACTGATTCCGATTCATCCACGGTCGTACGACACATGCACAACGGGCGCCGGGTCGTCCACAACAGGGCCGACCGGCGCTCTTTCATGTTCCAAGGGTTATCATGGTCAGCACACGCCTAAACCCAGAGCTGTATTGAGGCGGTGAACATCCACATATGAACACGCACATCAACGACAACCAAGACACGCATACGCAGGCCGCGGATTCCTCCGGGGCCGGTTTCGATGCCGCCGAGGGCACCGGCGACCTTCGCAAGGAGCTCATGCAGCCCCATCCGACGGGTGCCGCCGCCGCGCGCAAACCGCCGAGCGTCCCGCTCGCGCCGATGAAACGCATGCAGGCGAAGTTCAACCCGCTCGCCGACGGCATCGTCTACCTCGTCGTGTTCCTCGGCGGCTGCGTCGGCACGGCATTGCGGTACGGGCTGTGGCTCGCGCTGCCGTACCCGGGTTCCGATTCCCCGTTGTGGATGGCGTTCCATCCGGCCACGTTCATCGCGAACATGATCGCATGCTTCCTGTTCGCGCTCCTCACGTCCTATATGTCGCAGGCGATCTGGATCCGCAAACGTGTGCGCCAGCTGACGAGCCGCGGCCTTGGCATGGGCATGTGCGGTGGGTTCTCGACATTGTCCGCGATGATGGTTGAGGACATCACGGCGCTCCATAACAGTGGATACCTGAGTTTCATCATCTACACAATCCTCAGTTTCATCGCCGGCATCGCCGTCGCATGGTTCGGGTCATGGCTTGGTCTCAAGCTCACGTCGGTGCGTTCCGCGAGTCTTGCCGTCGCCGACGCGCTGCGGCATCAGGAGCAGCCGAAACCGGCGATTGGCGTGCGTGTACCGACCGATACGGACGCCGATGCTGCGCCGATGATGCCGCACGGCGATCCCAATCCGCAGACCGATGAGATTCCCGTCGTCCACGCTGATCCGCTCACCGGGGAGGTGAAATGATGGGGGAGTTCCTGCTCGTATGCGCATGTGGTGGCCTGGGCGCCGTCGCGCGGTTCGTGCTCAACACGTCGATTCAGCGTTGGTGGAACCGTGTCTTCCCGCTGTCGACGCTCGTCATCAACATCACCGCCGCGTTCTTCGCCGGCATCGCCGCGTCCGCCTATTTCTACCAGACCGTTGGGTATTTCACGTATCTGCTGTTCGTCGCCGGCTTCCTCGGTGGGTTCTCGACGTTCTCGACCGCGATCAACGAAATGGTCTCGCTCGCGAAAAGCAACCGCATCGTCATGGCGCTCGGCTATTTCGCTGCGACCGTCATCATCCCGTTCCTGATGATCGTCCTCGGATGGTGGATCGGTGCGATGGGACGCTGAGATATCCGCTGATGTTCGCTAGGAAAACCGGCCGAGAGGCCGGTTTTTTCGATTGTGCCGACATCCTCTCGCGCGTGATACCACAATCTGTTTTCGTCATGTGAACGGCGTCCGCTCCATGGTTACCGACCGGAAACGCCCCGGTAATTTCACTGCGGCGATATGGCGGTTATGTTCATTGGCATCACGAGAGAGGGGGTGCCATGGCATCCGCATACCACATCAATCCATCACGGCGGCGCACATGTCCGCGAACGGCCGCCCGCGTCGCGGTGTTCGCGTTCGCCGCGCTCATCCTGTGCGGCCTGTGCGCACCGAAGGCCGAGGCGGTCGAAGCCGAAGCCGTCGACACATGCGTGCCGACGGCCGAATACGGCTGCGTCAACGGCATCCTGCAGACCGTGGACCAGAAGCCGATCGCCGGCGTCAACGTGACACTCGGCGGTACCGAAGCGGGTGAGACGACGACCGCGGACGACGGCACATGGGCGTTCAAAGTCGCCGATGACGGCACGTACACCGTCACGATTCCGCAGGATGTCGCGAATCAACACGGATTCGCGACCAACAGCGCCGAAGTCGAGATCGTCAAGCAATCATTCTCGAAACAGCGTGGCGTCGTCCGCTTCGACAAAACGGCGGCATCGGACGGAACATCCAAGTCGAACAGTGCATCAACGGACACGAAACAGTCGACGTCGGCGAATGCGGGAACCACATCCGCCGCATCCTCGACATCGTCGGCGACATGGACACGGTTCTGCCAGCAGCTGTACTCGGGCATCATCTTCGGCCTGCTCCTCGGCCTCATGGCCGTCGGCATGAACCTCGTCTACGGCACAACCGGGCTGAGCTCGTTCTCCCACGGCGAGCAGGTGACGCTCGGCGGCCTCATGGCGTATGCAGGCACACAGATGTTGCATATGCCCGTCATTGTCTCGGCGGTGTTCGCGGTCGTCATCGGTGGCCTGACGGGCCTGCTGCAGGACCAGTTCATCTGGGGACCGCTGCGCCGCAAACGCGTCGGCACGATGCAGCAGATGATCGTCACGATCGGCCTGTCGATGGCGCTCCAGTACCTGTACCAGTTCTTCTTCGGAGGCGACATCAAAGGCATCGTCACATCGGTCCCTGAAGGCATCCAACTCGGACCCATCACGACGAACGCACCCGCACTCATATGCGCGGGCATCGCACTCGTGGCGATCATCGGCGTGACCGTCTTCCTGTACTGCACCCGCCTCGGCCGCGCGACGCGCGCCGTCTCCGACAACGCGGCGCTCGCGGCGGCGTCCGGCATCAACGTCGACTCCGTCGTACGCATCGTCTGGACGATCTCGTGCGCGCTCGCCGCGCTCTCCGGCGTCCTGCTCGGCATCTATCTCAACGGCATCGCATGGAACACCGGCGTCACACTCCTCATGCTCATGTTCGCAGCGGTCACCCTCGGCGGGCTCGGCACGGCGAACGGCGCGCTCGTCGGCGCGCTCGTCATCGGTATCGTCGCCGACGTGAGCACGCTCGTCATCCCGAGCGACATGCGGTATGCGAGCGCACTCGCGATCCTCATCCTCGTCCTGCTCGTGCGACCGCAGGGCATCTTCGGTAAGCGCAATAGGATTGGGTGATTATTCATGGACACGATGACAATTATTGCGAACATCCTCGGAGAATTATTCGCTCCCACAACGGCGGCGTATGCGCTCGCGGCGATCGGGCTCAACATCCATTTCGGCATGACGGGGCTGATGAACATGGGCCAGGCGGGCTTCATGCTCCTCGGCACCTACGGCTTCGCGATCACGCAGATGCATGGCGCGAACCTGTTCTCGTCGGTGCTGTTCGCGTTGCTGCTCGCGGCGGTCTACGCACTGCTGCTCGGCATTCCGACACTCAAGCTTGGACCGGACTACCTCGCGATGGTCACGCTCGCGGCCGCGGAGATCGTGCGCATCGTCGGCAGGTCGACGTCGATGACGAACATCACGGGCGGTTCCGCGGGCATCGCCCCGCAGGATTTCACGACGCAGTTCGAGGACCTCTCGCCTTTGCCGGATGGCACGTCGACGTTCCTCATCTGGACGTACAACAACAACATCGCGAATTCGTGGTGGCTGCGCATCGTCGCCTGGGCGCTTGTCGCATTGTGCGCGTTCCTGTGCTGGCGTTGGTTCCGCTCACCGTGGGGTCGCGTGCTCAAAGGCATCCGCGAGGATGAGAACGCGGTCCGCTCGCTTGGCAAGTCGGTCACGAGGTGCAAGATGCAGGCGCTCGTCGTTGGCGGCCTCTTCGGCGCGCTCGCCGGCATCGTCTTCGTCCTGCCGCGTTCGCTCAACCCGGATTCGCTTGGGCGCACCGTCACGTTCTACACGTGGACGATCCTGCTGCTTGGCGGCGCGGCGACGATCATGGGCCCGATCCTCGGTTCGTGTGTGCTGTGGGTGCTGCTCACGGCCGTCAAGGAGACGATGCGCGTCTCGATACCGCCGACCGTCATCTCGTCGAACCAGATCGAAGCGCTCGGCTGGATCATCGTCGGTGTCGCGCTCATGCTGCTCGTGATCTTCAGACCGCAGGGCATCCTCGGCAACAAGAAGGAGTTGGCGTTCAATGGCTGAGAACAACAAGCCGCCCGTGGGTGCGGCACAGCGGAAGGACGCGGCCGCATCCCCGGCCGCACAGGTCAAGGAACCGTTCTACGACCTTGCAAAATGGGGCACGAAGCCGCCCGAGGGCGAGGAGCTCATCTCGACCGCCTATGGCGACAAGGTCACGCGCGACCTCGCGTTCGTCGAGAACAAGCCGGGTGTGCACAAGCCCGACCCGATCCTCGTCGCGGACGACGTCGTGCGGCGCTTCGGCGGCATGACGGCCGTCGATGTCGGGCATTTCGAGATCGAACGGCATGCCATCACGGCGCTCATCGGGCCGAACGGCGCCGGCAAGACGACGTTCTTCAATCTGATGACCGGATTCGACACGCCCGACACCGGCAGCTGGCGGTTCGACGGCAGGGACATGCAGCATGTCAACCCGGAGCATGTCGCGCGCGGTGGCATGGTGCGCACGTTCCAGCTGACGAAGGTCATGAGCCGCCTGTCCGTGCTCGACAACATGCTCCTCGGCGCGCCGGACCAGCCGGGCGAGGGGATGTTCCGTTCGCTCTTCCCGGGCATGTGGAGGAAGAAGGAGCGGGAGAACCGCGAGAAGGCGGAGGCGCTCCTCGAACGCTTCCTGCTCATCAAGAAGAAGGACGACTTCGCCGGCTCGCTTTCCGGCGGCCAGCGCAAGCTCCTCGAGATGGCGCGTGCGCTCATGTGCGACCCGAAGCTCGTCATGCTCGACGAGCCGATGGCGGGCGTCAACCCGGCGCTCAAGCAGTCGTTGCTCGACCACATCATCAGCCTGCGCGAGGACGGCACGACGGTGCTCTTCGTCGAACATGACATCAACATGGTGCGGCACATCGCCGACTGGGTGACCGTCATGGCGGAAGGCAGGATCGTCGCGGAAGGGCAGCCGAAGACCGTCATGGACGACCCGGCCGTCGTCGACGCCTATCTCGGCGCGCATGCGGATGCCGACCTCGGCGACGATGCGGTGCTCGAAGGATTGGAGGAACGCGCATGAACGCGACAACGGCAGCGGCAATGCATACGGTCGGCACACATCACCACAAGAAGAAAGTTGCACGTGAAACAGATGGTGGAACGGACATCTACGGCCTCGACGGCACAAAGAACGCCCCGCGCGCGATGAGCCGCGCCGAGACGCATGTCGGCGAACCGGAAGGCGAACCGCTTCTCGACGCGGACAACCTCGTCGCAGGCTACCTTCCCGGCGTCAACATCCTCAACGGCGCGTCGCTCGCACTGCACGACGGCGAGATCGTCGGCATCATCGGACCGAACGGCGCAGGCAAATCGACGCTCCTCAAATCGCTCTTCGGCCTCGTGCGTATCCATTCGGGCGCGCTCACGTTGCGCGGACAGGACATCACGAACCTGCGCGCGGACAAACTCGTTGCACGCGGCGTCGGCTTCGTGCCGCAGACCGAGAACGTGTTCCCGAGCCTGACGATCGCCGAGAACATGCGCATGGGCGCATATCAGGCGCCGAAGAAATTCGATGAACGGTTCGACTACGTCTGCTCGATCTTCCCGAAGCTCGGCGAGCGGCGCAACCAGCTCGCCGGGCAGCTCTCCGGCGGCGAACGGCAGATGGTCGCGATGGGCCGCGCGCTCATGATGCGGCCGTCGGTGCTGCTCCTCGACGAACCGAGCGCGGGACTGTCGCCGATGATGCAGGACGAGACGTTCATCCGTGTACGCCAGGTCAACAAGGCGGGCGTCTCCGTCGTCATCGTCGAGCAGAACGCGCGCCGCTGCCTGCAGATATGCGACCGCGGCTACGTGCTCGACCAAGGGCGCAACGCGTACTCCGGGCGCGGCCGCGACCTGATGAACGATCCGAAGGTCATCAGCCTGTATCTCGGCAACCTTGAGGAGGAAGTCGAGAAGGCAGGGCAATGATGTCTGTGGGCGAACAGCAATATTGTTGACATGTTCGATCAATTCATCGATGTCGTCGTGAAATATTTCCGTAACACCATCGTCTTCGGATACTAATAATTATATATAATATAAAATAAGAATAATTGAATAATCGATTTTCATCAAACATGAGCCAACATCAACCATGAATGGCGGCGGCCTTGCACATCGTGACGGTCGACCGAACCAATGAGGAAGTGAAGTGATTCATATGCGACTGCACACGATGCGTACCAAGGCCACAGCAATGACGGCGTTCGTCGCGGCGGCGACGCTCGCCCTATCCGGGTGCGGCGGCTCGGGAGGGGCGGCCGACGCGAGCGCACAAGCGGACGACAGCGCGATGGTCGTCGGCGCGCTGCTGCCCCTCACCGGAACACTCGCGTACCTCGCGCCACCGGAGGTGGCCGCGATCAAGCTCGCCGTGAACGACATCAACGCGGCGGGCGGCGTCCTCGGCAAGGACGTGACCGAAGTCGAAGCGGACACATCCGACGGCGAACATGCGGATCAGAACACATCGGCCGCGCAATCGGTCCTCTCGAAACACCCGTCGGTCGTCATCGGACCGGCCGCGTCGGGCGTCGTCAAGAACGTGTACAAGAGCATCGTCGCCGAAAAGATCCCGGTCATCTCGATGGCGTCGACATCAATGACGCTTTCCGGCATGGACCCGTACTTCTTCCGCACCGTCGCGCCGGACGCCGTGCAGGGCGCCGTCATGGGCGACCTCATCGCGGGCGACGGCGTCAAAAAACTCGCGATCGCATGCTTCAACGACGAATACGGCACCGGCATGCGCGACATCATCCTCGAAAAACTGCAAAGCGCGGGTGTCGACGTCGTCTACGGCGAAAGGGACGCGTTCGATCCGGCGGAGACGAACTACGCGTCGATCGCGTCGGCGATCAAGGAATCCGGCGCGGACGCGACACTCATCATCTCGTACGACCAAGCGACGCCACTCATCAAATCACTCGCGTCGGCAGGAGTCGACACGCACAAGCTCTACCTCGTCGACGGCAACACCGTCGACTATTCGAAGACCTACGACGCGGGACTGCTCAAAGGGTCGAAGGGCACGATCCCAGGCGCGCACGTCGATGACGCGTTCCTCGAAGCACTCAAAGGCACCGGCACCGACGTCTCCGACACGACGTACGCGGCCGAAACCTACGACGCCGTGATCCTCGCCGCGCTCGCGGCGGAACAGGGCGGCAGCGCAAGCGGTGAGACGATCCAGAAGAACCTCGCGTCGGTCTCCGGCGCGGACGGCGGCGAAAAGTGCGACAGCTTCCAGGCGTGCAAGGCGCTCATCGACGACAAGAAGAAGATCCAGTATTCAGGAAAGACCGGCATCGGCGCGTTCAACAAGAACAACGATCCGAGCTCCGCGAACATCGGCATCTACGCATACGACGACAAGAACGTCAACGTGTTCCAAGCGATGCAGAGCGGCGAAGTGCCAAGCGAGTGACGATGTCGGCACAGTGCTGACGGCGCTGGCATCGTGCGGGCGGTACTGGAATAGACGTGGCCCCGGCGCGGGACGGGGCCACCGCCCACGTGGGCGACTCTCGGAGGTGGGCCATCCTCAGCGGTGGCCCACCTCCGTATATATGCGGGGATGCGGGGGGCGCGGTGTGCGGTGCGTAGGTTGTGCGGTGCGTGGTGGGTGATGCGTTTGGCGCGTGTGTTGCGCGACAGACGTCGCGCGACGGTACGCTGACGAGTGGGTAAGCGTACCGTGCTGCGGCGTGTGCCGCACGGTGGTACGCTGGCGCGACTGTGAGCGTACCGTGCTGCGGACATGGGGGCGTGCGCTACCGCGTCGTCGAACATTCCTCAAGGGTGACGGGGACGATCGTCGCGCGCGGCGACGGCGCACCCCCGTGCGCGGTGTGCGTTTCGTTCGCGGCGGACGCGTTCGTCGAGGAAACATGGTGCGATGGCGCGCCGCCGTGCGCGCCGCCATCGGCGAACCAATCGATCTCCTGTCCGACGTTGTCCGCGATCGCGCGCGCGATCGCATCGAAATCCTGACGTACCGCGGTCAGCGGAAGCCCCGCGCAATCAGCGACGACGGTGCCATCGTATGCGACGACCTGCAGACGTCCGGGCACCGCGATGCCGCGCAGCGCCGCCTCCTGCACCGCGAACGCGGCGGCGAGGTCGGCGCCGACGAACGCGTCGATGTCCGGATGCGCGTCGAATGCGTCGTGCACGGCGCGGCGTATGCCATCGAGGTCGAACACTTCGCCCGATTCGATGTACGCATGCGCGATGCCGGCCGCGTCGAGACGCTCCTCGAGCGCCTGTACATAGCGCACCGTCGGGAACGTCGTGTGCGCGTCGTCAAGATCGGTGAATTGCGCGCGCGGGCCGCCGATGATGACGACGTCGCGCGCGCCCGTACGCGTGAGCACGTCGGCGACGAGCGCGCCGCCGCGCGCGTGGTCGGAGCTCACTTGCGCGATGTGCGCGCCGAGATTGCGGTCGAACGCGACGACCGGACGCTCGATCGACGTCCAATAGTCGACGTCGTGCGTCGTGTGCGCGGCGACGACGAGCGCGTCGAGGCTGCGTTGGCGCAGCATATCGACGTATTGCGCTTCGCCGCTCGCGGAATCGACGGTCGAACACAGCATCGTGCGCAGTGAGCGGGCGGCGAACTCGCGCTGCAGATGCGCGGTGAGCGTCGCGAAGAACGGATGTCGGATCGTCGGTACGATGACGCCGACGATGCCGGTTTTGCCGTGGTAGAAATGGCGCGCGAGCTCGTTCGGGACGTAGTCGAGCTCGCGCATCGCCTGTTCGACCTTCTCGCGCATATCGCGCGAGACGTAGCCGGTGCCGTTGATGACGAGCGAGACGCTGCTCACCGAGACGCCCGCCTTCTTCGCGACGTCGCGCATGCCTACCATCTGTACCTCCTCGCTGCCATTGGCGCGTCGCGTTGTGTGGTGCGGTGCGGTTGTTATCTGTTGTTGGGTGCCGTGTACTTGGGGTGCGCGGTTGTTGGGTGCCGCGTACCCATGTCGAGCCGGTTGGATGGCAACATTGTAGACGCGGTGTCTGCATATGTCGATTATGCGGTGGTGTGTACGCGGCGACCGCGGCGCGCCGAAGGCTGCCGTGTGCGGCGCTGCCGCCAGGGACGTCCGCTTGTGCCACAGTGGCAGCTGCTTGCTGCGGTGGTGCCGCGAAGTGCGTCCGTTTGAGCGCAGTAGTGGTAGTAGTCGGCGGTGGTGCCGCCAAGTGCGTCCGTGTGGGATGCAGATACGGCAGTGTTCTGCGGCGCTGCCGCAGTGTGAGTCCGCTTGTGCTGCGGTAGTGGCTGCTTGCTGCGGCGCTGCCGCGGTGTGAGTCCGTTTACAGCGCAGTAGTGGTAGTAATTGGCGGCACCACCGCAGTGTGCGTCCGTTTGTATTGTGGTGGCGGCTGTGTTCTGCGGCGCTGCCGCAGCGTGAGTCTGTTTGTGTTGCGGTAGTGGCTGCTTGCTGCGGTGGTGCCGCGGTATGCGTCCGTTTTGCTGCCGGTGTCAGTGGTGACCGCCGCCCGTCGCGCACACCGCCCGCCGTCCGCTGCACTCCGTACATCTACCGCCGCCCTCCGCATACCATCCGCAGCGCACCCCGCGCACGGCACCACACACCGCACCCCCACTACGCACACTGTGCGCCACGCGCACTGTCGTCTCATATCGAACCGGTTCGACACGCCGAGTGCAAACGCGCGTTGCATATTCGCGGGTGTGATGCGATAATCACTATCGAACCGGTTCGATAGTGTGTTCGATACGACGTCCGACGCCACGCTCGGCATCGTCATCCCGCACGCCGCCGCAACGCGGATTGTGCACATGTTTGCCGAACCAGTTCCCGGACAACCGGACCGTTTGATCCCAACGGCGTGATTGATCGACCGTGCCTGACTCGACGAGGAGGAACCTGTGAAGAACAAAGTTCAGCTCATCACATATGCGGACCGTCTTGGCGACGGCAACCTCGCATCGCTCACCGACATCCTGCGCACTCGATTCGACGGTGTATACGAAGGCGTGCATATCCTGCCGTTCTTCACGCCGTTCGATGGTGCGGACGCCGGTTTTGATCCGATCGACCACACAACGGTGGACCCGCGCCTCGGTGACTGGGATGACGTCGCCGAACTCGCGAAGACGCACGACATCATGGTCGACGCGATCGTCAACCACATGAGTTGGCAGTCGCGCCAGTTTCAGGACGTGCTCAAGCGCGGTGAGGAATCCGAGTACTACCCGATGTTCCTGACGATGAGCTCGGTGTTCCCGGACGGCGCGACTGAGGAGGAACTCGCCGGCATCTACCGCCCGCGCCCGGGCCTGCCGTTCACCCACTACAACTTCGCCGGCAAGGCGCGCCTCGTCTGGGTCACGTTCACGCCGCAGCAGGTGGACATTGACACCGACTCCGACAAGGGCTGGGAATACCTGATGTCGATCTTCGACCAGATGGGCAAGTCGCACGTCAAGTACATCCGCCTCGACGCCGTCGGCTACGGCGCGAAGGAAGCCGGCACGAGCTGCTTCATGACGCCGAAGACCTTCGAGCTCATCTCGCGCCTGCGTGAGGAGGGCGCCAAGCGCGGCCTCGAGATCCTCATTGAGGTGCACTCCTATTACAAGAAGCAGGTGGAGATCGCCTCGAAGGTGGATCGCGTCTACGATTTCGCGCTGCCCCCGCTGCTGCTCCACTCGCTGTTCACCGGCAAGGTCGACGCGCTCGCGCACTGGACCGAGATCCGCCCTAACAACGCCGTCACCGTCCTCGACACGCATGACGGCATCGGCGTCATCGACATCGGCTCCGACCAGCTCGACCGTTCGCTCAAGGGACTCGTCCCCGACGAGGACGTCGACGCGATGGTCGAGACGATCACCGCGAACACGCACGGCGAATCGAAGGAGGCGACCGGCGCCGCCGCATCGAACCTCGACCTCTATCAGGTGAACTCCACGTACTACTCCGCGCTCGGCTGCAACGACCAGCACTACATCGCCGCGCGCGCCGTGCAGTTCTTCCTGCCGGGAGTGCCGCAGGTGTACTACGTCGGCGCGCTCGCCGGCGAGAACGACATGGCGCTGCTCAAGCGCACGAACGTCGGCCGCGACATCAACCGCCACTATTACACGACCGCCGAAATCGATGAGAATCTCGAACGTCCGGTCGTCAAGGCGCTTAACGCGCTTGCGCGCTTCCGCAACGAGCTGCCCGCATTCGACGGCGACTTCGATTACGCGACGGGCGATGATGGCACGACTGTGAGTTTTGCGTGGAACGATGGCGAGACGTCGGCGACGCTGACCTTCACGCCGTCGAAGGGCATCGGCGTCGACAACGCGCAGCCGGTGGCGACGCTCGCATGGAAGGACGCCACAGGCGACCACGTCAGCGACGACCTCATCGCGAACCCGCCGGTCGCGCATACAAACTGAACGCGGCGCGCGGACGAACAACGAAACGGAAAAAAGGCAGATCATGGTTGACGAACAAGGCACCGGCGGCAAGCCGACAGGCGGCTACATCCGACCGGGCATCGACGACCGGCCCGACTTGGACAAGGCGCTGAGCGCCGAAGACAAGGAGAACATCGCGCGCCTGACCGCGCCGATGCCGAAGAAACGTGCCGCCGAACCCAGCATCGACGACGAACAGACGCAGGGCGTCAAACTTGCCACCGATTCGCAGGTTCCCGGCTCCGGCATGGCCGCGCTCGCCGCGATCGACACGGCCGTGCCCGACGAGGACTCCGCATTCATGGACATGCGCGACCCGATGGTCTCGGCCGACGGCCACCGCCCGACGAAGACGGAAATCGTACGGCTCGGCGTCGGTTTCACCGTCTCCGCGATCGCATGTGCGATCCCGTGGGTCGCACTGAGCACTGTCATCCTGCCGCGCGTGTTCGAGCAGATCGACTCCGGCAGCAAGGTGTTCATGCTCGGCCTCGTCAACTCGATCGGCGCATTCGTCGCCCTCGTCGCGAACATCGTCTTCGGCACGCTCTCCGACCAGACGCGCTCACGCTTCGGCAAGCGCACGCCGTGGATCGTGCTCGGCGGCCTGATCACCGGCCTGAGCATCGGCGCGATCGCGTTCACCCGCTCGGAAGCGCTCATCGTGACGCTGTGGTGCCTCGCGCAGATGGGCTACAACATGATGCTCGCGCCGTACGTCGCCGTCATGTCCGACCGCGGTCCCGACAAGGTGCGCGGCACGATCTCCGGCTTCTACGGCGCTGGCATCGCCGTCGGCCAGACGCTCGGCTCGGTCGTCGGCGCCGCGTTCCTCACGCACGGCGCATCGGGCATCTTCCAAGCGTGGATGATGGGCCTCGCCATCTTCTCGCTCATCGGCATCTTCGTCGTCGTCGTATGGCCGCGCGAAAAGTCGAGCAAATACGAAGCCGACGGGGAAAAGATGAGCGCCAAGGCGATCCTGCGCAACTTCCGGCCGCCGCGCAACGCCCCCGACTTCTATTATGCGCTCGTCGGCCGCACATTGATGATGGGCGGCTACTGGATGATCACGACCTACCAGCTGTACATCGCGCAGGACTACATCTACGCCGGCGACCCGCACGCCACCGACAAGGCGGCCGCGATCATCGCGACGATGGGCGTCATCACGCTCGTCGTCTCGCTCATCGCCGCCGTCACAGCCGGACCGATCACCGATCGCATCGGTCGCCGTAAGCTGCCGGTCGCGCTCGCGAGCTGCCTGTTCGCCGTCGGCGCCGCAATGCCGCTCCTGTTCCGTTCGCCGATGGGCATGTATCTGTTCGCCGCGATCGCCGGTCTCGGCTACGGCGTCTACAACGCGATCGACCAAGCGCTCAACGTGGCCGTGCTGCCGAATCCGAAGGAGGCGGGCAAGGATTTGGGCATCCTCAACCTCGCGAACACGCTTTCGACGGTCATCGGCACGATGATGACATCGATCGTCGTCTCGATCGCGAAATCGGCGATGCACGCGTCGGGAACGCCGGCGGCCGCCTATGCGTGGGTGTTCGTCGTCGCGATCGTCATCGTGCTCATCGCGGCCGCGCTCATCATGCGCATCCGCAACGTCAAGTGACGCGTTCCTTTCATCATCACATTGCCAAGGCCGGCGACGTCCACGTCGCCGGCCTTTTCTCGTATGCCGATCGCGAGATGCCGCCGCCGTCGCATGGTGTCGCGTCGGCGATGCGTACGCATGACGTCGCCTATGATGGACGTGGGTATCCGGCGGAACGATATGTGGTCTGGCGTTCCGTCTCACGCATGGTGAGGGAGACGTGATGGGCGGCGATGCGATCAACGTGGAGGTCTGCAGCATTCGCGAACTACTGCGCCGCCCGTTGCAGGTGCCTCCCTATCAGCGCCCCTACGTCTGGCAGGCGTCCAACGTGCTCCAGCTGATCGAGGATATCGAGCACTCGGCGCAGGCCGATCCCGCGACGGATGAATCCCGATATCGCATCGGCACCGTCATCGTCTATCGGAACGAAGACGGGACGTCGCTCGACATCGTCGACGGGCAGCAGCGGGTGATCACGTTGCATCTGATTCTGGCCGTGCTGGGGGAGCGTAATGATGGTATGCGGCTGGATACGCGCGATGACGAGCAGACTCGCCGGCATCTGTACGAGAACGATCATGCGATACGGCAATTAATGGATTCGTGGGAGGGCGATCGGCGCTCGCAATTTGCGGGTCGCCTGCTCGATGGCTGCGAGGTACTGAAGGTTAGGTCAGACCATCTGTCCGAAGCGTTCCAGATGTTCGATTCGCAGAATGCGCGCGGCAAGGAACTCGACCCCACCGATCTGCTCAAGGCGTTCCATCTTCGCCGCATGGATGCCGACGGCGTGGATGAAAGCCGCAAACAACAGCTGGTGCGGCGGTGGGAGCTGCATCAGGATGCTATCCAGCCGCTCTTCGGCACATATCTCTATCGCATCGCATGCTGGAGCCGAGGGGAGAAGGCGAAGCCCGGCGGTCTGGATTCGGATTCCATCGCCATGTTCAAAGGCGTCGATCTGCCGGGCCGCGGCAACGAGCGGCAATGCGCGCCGTGGCAGCGCAATTATGTCACGGCCTGGTATGCGAGCAAGGAGCGCGCCGATGACGGGTCGGAGACGTCATATGCGTTCCAGATCGATCAGCCGGTGATCAACGGCGAGGCGTTTTTCTGCTTCGCGGAGCATTATCGGACGCTGCTCCGGCAGCAGCTCATGCATGATGAGGATCCGTGGAAGGAAGCCTGCGCCGATGTCGTGCCCTTTGTGGACGAGTGGCGGTACCGTTACATGACCGAACTCTTCCATACCATCCTGCTTTATTACCGGGATCGATTCGGCGATGGCGACGCCGTCGAAGCCGCCAGAATGGCGTTCCTGCATGCCGCGTATATGAGACTCGCCATGCGCTCGTTGCGGTTTGCCACCGTCAACAACTATGCGCTGGGCGCCGATCGATGGTGGCGGAACGCCCGCATATTCGAGATGATCCGCGATGCTGACCGCGGGCGTGATGTGTTGTCCCATATGGCGCGCATTGCTCGGGAGCCTCTTGATGAAGATTCGGACAACGTGAAGCGGCGCTATCAGGAACTGTGGAGCCGCTATATGCGACGCGATTCCAAGTCTCGGGCCGGTGATGGAGGCATGGAAGAAGAGGGGAACATGAAGCGTGGGGAGGAGACCCGATGACGGGCAAGCCGGCGGTACTGAACATCGCTGAACTCTTCGACGAGGGATGCGTATATCGGGTTCCGATCTATCAGCGCGCATATGCGTGGGGCGCTGATGAAATCAAGACGCTGCTCGACGACGTCAGGCGTGCCGACGGCCAGTACTATCTGGGCTCGTTGGTCGTTGCGAGGTGCGGCAGTGAGCGGAACAGGACCGTGTACGAGGTCATCGACGGGCAGCAACGTCTGACCACG
>Dunbar_p2__coassemble_1055_pt1 | contig 30983 bp, 24 predicted proteins | sample Dunbar_p2__metabat2_high_PE_041 | metagenome-assembled genome bin Dunbar_p2 | reverse complement strand
GGGTTCTCGGTGCCGACGACCGCGCAGGAGTGGGGGCGTCAGGTCACCGTGCTCAAGAACCTGCGCCGTGTGCTCGACGTGTTCCAGCCGGAGATCTTCGAACGCGACATCGATCTGATGATCGAGGCGACGAAGCCGAAGGCGGAACGCAAGAACGACGGTTCTACGATGGGCTTCTGGGAGCGCCGACGCCACGTCAAGGAGGCGAAGAGCCTGCTGCGCGTCGGCGCGCAGGTCGAGAACCTGCATGACGCGCTGTGCGTCGTGCAACGTCAGGCGGAACAGTGGCGCCTGTTCGTGCCGCACGGCGGCTGGCCCGTGCTGCCTTCGAAGCTCGACGACATCATCACGACGCAGGACGAGCTCGTCTCCAACATGACCGCGCTCGACACGGTGCTCGCGACGACGCCTGACGGCGGCGACCTGCAGTCGACCGATTTCAATGCCGTCGAGGAACGCCTCAAAGCGCTCTTCGACGACCGCAAGGCGCTTGACACGCTTCCCGAACGCGCGACGCTCGAACGTGAGCTCGACCGTGCGGGGCTCACCGCACTCGTCGACGACCTGCACCAACGCCATGTGGCCGTCGACGCCGTTCGCGATGAGCTGCGCCTTGCATGGTGGACGACCGTGTTCGACGACATCGTCCATTCGTCGGCGATCATCTCGAACCAGGACGGTTCGGCGCTCCAGGGCGCATCCGACCGCTTCGTGCAGGTCGACACCGAACATGTGCGCTCGGTCGGTCCGATGATCATGCAGGAATCGATGCACCGCCTGTGCGACCTGCTGTTCGCGCGCACGCAGGAAGCGAACATGCTGCACACGGTGCTCGCCGGTTCGAACGGCATTTCGCTGAGCCGCATCCACCATGACCATCCCGAGATCCTCGCCGCCGCGAAACCCGTCATCATGAGCACGCCCGCGACGCTCGCGTCGGTCACGAAACCGACGCCGATCGCTGACGTCGTCATCATCGACGCCGCCGCGCATCTGCCGTCGATCCTGCTGTTGTGCATCCTGTGCCGCGCGCGACAGGTCATCGTCCTCGCGCATGAGCAGACGATCACCTCCGACAGTGTGCGCACGCTCGTGTCGCTGCTGCCGCACGTCACGGTCGCGCCGCGCCCGACGCGCCGCGATCCGCGCGTCAACCGCTTCCTCGAAGCGCAGGGCTACGGCAGCGTCTGCCATGACGTCGCACGCGCGGGTGTGCAGGGCCACCTCATGTTCCACCATATCGAGGCGACTGGTGTGCCGATCATGGCGAGCGGCCTCGTCGAAAGCAGCCAAGGCGAGATCGACGAGATCGTCAACCTCATCACACGCCGCGCGCAGACGTTCACGGCCGTGCCGGCAAGCTACATCCTGACCGTCGTCTGCATGACGCCGACGTTCCGCACGCGCCTCGGCGCCGAACTCAAGGCGCTCGCGACGCGCAACGAGATCATGGGCAGGTTCCTGCGCCATGTGCGCATCATCGACATCACCGACGTCGCCGGTGCGCATGCGACCGATGTCATCCTTTCGATGAGCTATGCGAAGACGTCCCATGGCAGGCTCCTCCAACAGTTCGGCGCGCTCGAAAACGACGGTGGCAAAGGGATGCTGCTCGACGCGCTCGCGCTCGCCGACCACAATATCGACATCATCAGCGCATTCGGCGCCGACGACCTTGAGGACGACCGCCTGCACCACGCGGGTCCGAAGATGCTCAAGACGCTGTTGCTGTGGGCGCAGCGGCTTGGCAACGAGATACCGGTCGAGGCGGCCGGGAAAGCCGACGCGGACAACGTCCTGCTCACCGACCTCGCCGCGCGCATCCGTGACCGTGGGCTCAACGTCGCGATCGACTACGGGGTCGACGACGGCAGGAGGCTGCCGATGGTCGTCGGGCTCAAGGACAAGCCATACACGCTCGCCGTGTTCACCGACGACGCCCAATTCATGGGCATCCAGTCGACACGTGAACGCCACCGCATCCTCGAACAGGACACGGAAGGGCTCGGCTGGTCGGTCATGACGATCTGGAGCGTCGCCGCGTTCGTCAACCCGGACAAGGAAGTCGACCGCGTCGTCGCACAGATCAATGACCTGTATAAGGAGGCGCGGCGGTGAGCGCCGACGATACGCCGGCGATCCGCGTGATCGACGGTTCGGAAGGCAACGGGAACGACGCTTCCGGCGCACAGCCGCACGGCTATAGCGCCGAACGACGCACACCGCGCCGCCACCGCCGTGTCGTCATGCAAGGCACCGAACGCTTCGATGCCGACGGCGTCAAACTCGAGCCGGGCGACATGCGCACACGCGAGGAGCGCGCAGCCGATGACGACCTCCGCATCCTCGGCGAGCTGCCCCCGCATTGGGGCGTTTTCGAGGAGCACGGCAAGTAGCCATCACCCTCCTTCGCCTCCTTTGGCGCCGTCTGCGGTGGCGGGTGCGGCGCGGATGGCGAGGATGGGGCCTGTTTCCTGCGCCTGCAACGTGCGCATCGCATCGGCCGCGGGCATCGCGACGGGTGTCAGACTGCCTCCTGTCGCCGCGTCGTCACGCGGGGCTCCCATGACGATCGCGTCGGCGCTCACCATGCATAGGCCTTCACCGACCACTTCGCCGTTCCCATCGCCGGTTTCAGGCGGCGAGCATCCTGTCGCCGCCGTCAACGCGATATGTGTGCCTGGTGCGAACGGTTTGTTGAGCTCCCCGATGCGCACGTCGATGACGGTATGGCCAGTGGCTACGGCGGGTGTTGCTGTGAGCATCGTCGGCAGCAGCACATCCCCTTTGCGGATGTCGATGAGCGCGTAGGAGGCGGCGTTCGTCCCATCGTCGAGATGGTCGACGGCGCGTTCGAGCGCGTCGCTCACCGGGACCGCCGCCGGTATGAAATCGGACGTGACGACCGCGTCACCCGCATGGATCTCGCGTGATGCGGTGAGCACGTCGCGCGTCGCCGTCGCCGTGACGACGCATTCGAGCGTGCAGAGAACGGCGAGCGCCGCGCAGCAAGCCGCGAGGACCTTGCGCGCACGCCTGTCGAGGCGACGCGTCCGCAGGCCGTGCGCATGCGCCTGCCGGGGCGGTCGTCCGTGTTCGGACGTGGATCGTGAATCGAATATATGCAACATGGACAGCATCATCGGCGATAGGTGGCGTGCATGTCCAGCGCGGAAGGGGTATGTGTACGGAAGGGTGTGTCGTCGGCCATTTGTGGATGACACACCGCAGACCGATGTGGATTGTGGATAATGCGTGCGCGGCATGCACGTGTGCATCCACACCACTGTGGATGAACAATCACATCATCCACTACAACAGTTGGGCGGATGGGGATACGATGTCCCCATCCGCCCAACGTCGGCGCTCAGTTCACTTCGAGCCTTTGTCGGTGCGGTAGAATCCGCTTCCTTTGAACGTGATCGGCACGGCCGAGTAGACCTTGTGCACGGTCGGTTCCCCGCATTTGGGGCAGACCGTGATCGGCTTGTCGTCGAACGACTGGTGTTCGGTGAAGTCGTAGCCGCAGTGCTTGCAACGGTAATGGTAGACGGGCATGATGCTCCTTTCTCTATGCCTGTATGCGCGTGCGCGCGCGAATGCTCGTATCCTCATCCAGAGACTACTCACATGTGTGCATGAGCGCATCGACGAATCCACATCGAGCCGGTCCTCATTGTGGAAATCATGGATGGTTGTGGAAACATCGGACGTTATCCACAATGTTGTGGATAACGCAACGTCAATACGAACAAAAACGAACCGCCAACGTGTCACACAACATACCGGATACCCATGTGCGTCATCAGATGAACGTGACTCCGTGCTCCGTGAGCACCGCGTCGACGGGAACATCGTGCGGCGATTGCGGTAGCGGATCCTCGACGAATTCGGACGACCAGCACATCGCGATGCGCGGCGCGGACGGGGCCGCGTGCATGAGCGCCTCATCATACCAACCGGCGCCGCGCCCAAGCCGGCCACCACGACTGTCGACGGCGAGCGCAGGCAGCACGATGGCGTCGGCGTCGGCGAGCGCCTGCGCCGGAAGCGTTTCGGCGCCGGGCTCATCCGGTCGCATCGCATGGCCGGAGCGCGCGGTGTCCTCATGGTGCAACGCATCGACTTCCTCGACCGACGTAAGCGACGACCATCCGATGTCCCTGCCGGCGCCGAGACGCGGCACGAGCAGACGGCAACCGCGGCGTACCGCCTCACTGAGGATCGGCAGTGTGCTGATTTCGGTTCCCATCGAGACGTGGCATGCGATCGTGGGTGGCTGCGTTCGCGAGCGGAGGAACAACGGGAGCGCGAAAAACGCGTCCGCGCACAGTTCGCCGGCGTCGATGCGTTCCATCATCGTCGTATATTGCCGGTTTTTCATGATGCTGTGGCGCAGTGCGCGTTTGCGCTCGTCGATCGTCTGTCTCGCATTCGTCATGGGCTTTGTTCTACCATGTGTCGGTTTCCGATGCGGTGCGTTACGCCATGAAGTGACCATCGGCGTCGTCCCCGTGGCGCGGCGGCGTGCAAAAATGATGGGGTGACGTTGTTCCAAGCTTTCCGCGACGCGATGCAATACGATCCGGCGAACGCGTTCGTGACGCCTGTCGCGCTCCTCGCCCCGGCCGATGCACCCGCGCTCACGTTGCGTACGATGACGGCCGCCGACGAGGCCGAATGGGACGAGGTGCGCGCGCGCAACGCGTCGTGGCTCGATCCGTGGGAGTCGAACGACCCGATGCGCCGCCGTCTTGTCACGTTCCCCCAATGGATCCGCATGCAGCGCCGCGATGAGCGTGCGGGAGCCGCGATCGTGTTCGTCATCGTGTTCGAGGGACGCATCGTCGGACAGATCTCACTCGGTGCGGTCATGCTCGGCGCGATGCGCTGCGGCATCGTCGGGTATTGGATCGCCCACGATTACGCCGGCAGAGGATTCACGCCGCTTGCCGTCGCGATGCTCGCGGACTGGGCGCTCCACGATCCGGACGGTCCGAACCTGCATCGCATCGAAATCGACATCCTCCCCGAAAACGAACGTTCGCGCCGCGTTGTGCAGAAAGTAGGCGCGAAATATGAGGGAGTCCGTAGAAAATATATGTTCATCAATGGTAAATGGCGCGACCACGAATCGTACAGTCTGCTCGCAGAGGACGCACCGGATGGCTTTGCGCGACGTTTTCTTGACGACACGCCCGGCGAACGCGTTTCGTCATTGTCCTAATTTCTCTTATTCTTAAGAACTATGGGTTACGAATCACTGAGCACACTTGTGATCTTGGTGATGGTCGGAATCATCATGGCGGTATGGCTGCCTCGCAGGACGGTCGACGGCATGAGAAAGGTGATGAAGCATCGGTCGGACCGATACTCCGCTTCGCTGCATCTTGTCGATGAGCGCAGCGGCACGACGTTCAACGACGTCGATTCGCCGAAGACGAAAGGGGCGATAATGCCAGCGACGCAGAAGGAACAGGGCGCGTACCGCGAATACCGTGAGTATGTGGCCCATGTACGCACACTTCGTCGTGCCGCGGCGCGCCGCCGCAAAATGATCGCAGGCGCGCTCCTCACCGCGTCCGTCGTCATCCTCGTCCTCGCGTTCGTCCTCCACTTCAGCCCGTGGTACACGCTCATCCCGGCAGGTTTGCTCGCGCTCGTATGCGTGCTCGGCATCCGCGCGTCGAAGCAGGCGCGCGCATGGGAGACGAAGGCCGCCGCGAAGGAACAGGAACTCAAACGCAAGCAGCGCATGCGTCCGCAGCGCGTCGCACGACGGAGCGTCGACGATGCCGCCGCCGACGCGCAGTCCGCGCAGCCGCAACGTCCGAGCGAGGCCGCCGCGCGCGAGGAGACACGCACCGACGTCATGGAACAGCGTGAGATACGCCGCGCGTTGCATCAGGCGCGCGTCGAACAGGCGCAAGCGCTCGCGCGCCGCGAACAGGCGCAGCGTGACGCGCAGTCGACGCATGCCGAAGCCACCGTGGAGCGCACCGACGTCGAGGCGGCGGTCGCGGACACCGACCGTTCCGAACACGCGCAGCTCGTTGTACGTGATGAAATGAACGTCTATCCGCTCGACGAAACGAACGAACTGTCCGAGATCTCTCCGTCGTCCGCCGTCGACGCGTTCGATATGGCGGTCAACCAGGACCTCATCTCGTTCTCGCTCGGTACGCCGCGCAACGGTGTCGAACATCCGCACAACGCCCCCGAGAGCCTCGAAATCAAATCGACGAAGCAGGTCGCGAAAGCCGAACCGAAACCGATGGGCGCCGCAGACGATGCGCGCGACGCGGCGGAAGCGCGCGATATGGCCGCCGGCGACGCGAACGTCGCGGACGATACGTCATCCATGGGCGCGACCGCGCACGTCAACGATTCCGTCGCGTTCCACGAGAGCGAACGGACGGCGTCGGTCGAAGCACCCGACGAGACGAGCGATTCGCTCGGATCGAACCTCGAATCGATCCTCGCGCGCCGCGGCAGCTGAACCTCGCATGGACTTTGCATAAAGGGACGTTGATGGAAAACACCGACCGATGGTTCGTTCGGTGTTTTCCATATATGCCAACGGTTTCTCTGACAGCTTTAGCACTCGAGTTGGCAGAGTGCTACCCGTCGCGGTAGGATAGGCAACTAGCGCGACGGAACGGGTGCGGCAAGTGAATCGTCAGCCGCCTGACGTATTCGTTCCGAGCGAGACCAAACATGTTTGTTCGCATGCAGCAATGCAGAAAGAGGAGGTACGTCGTGTCGTTCCCACTCATTCCAATGGAAGACAAGATCATCGTCAAGCAGGCCGAGGCCGAGACGCAGACCGCTTCGGGCCTGTTCATCCCGGACAACGCCAAGGAGAAGCCGCAGCAGGGCGAAGTCCTCGCCGTCGGACCTGGCCGTCGTGACGACAAGGGCGAGCGCATCCCGATGGATGTCAAGGTCGGCGACAAGATCCTGTACTCGAAGTACGGCGGCACCGAAGTGCACTACCAGGGTGAGGATTACCTCATCGTGGCCGCGCGCGACGTGCTCGCGGTGCTTGCCTGATATCACGGCGACACCCACGCGCCCTGTGCGCGCACGTGCATATCGTGTGTCGTGGAGAAAGCCCCGCACTGCCGTTCCGGCGTGCGGGGCTTTCGCGTGCCAAAATGCGCCCTGTGCCGCAGTGCGGCACGCTGAGACCGCTCACCGTACCGCACTGCGGCACAAATAGTGCGGAGTAATATCGTGCGGAACAATGGAGGGGAATACTCGGGGGCGATTCCTGTTGATGCGTATGTGCGGCCAAACGCCGCATGCGAGAATGGCCCAACACCATAGGGCACGCCGAACGGACAGGCCGTCACGGAGCACGGGGATGTACAACGTGCGGGCGGTGGCACAGCACGCGCGCAGTGCACACGTCGTCACAGGGCGCGGAACGCACCTGCTTCAGGCCTTCCGCAACGCATATATCCAGGCAGGGCAATGCGACACGCCGAAACTTGCAGAAAGTTCCCCTCCCGTGGCATACTAGCCAAGTTGCCGGTTGAACCTTCAACCGATGACGATGGCGGATTTCCCAAGCGGTCAAAGGGACCTGACTGTAAATCAGGCGCTTCGTGCTTCAGTGGTTCGAATCCACTATCCGCCACGCCTCGATAGCTCAGTGGTAGAGCACTTCCTTGGTAAGGAAGAGGTCGTGAGTCCGATTCTCACTCGAGGCTCTCTGGCGGGATAGCTCAGCTGGCTAGAGCGTACGACTCATAATCGTAAGGTCAAGAGTTCGAGTCTCTTTCTCGCTACTATACGGGGCCGGGAAACCGGCCCCACCTATTCGACAACAAGAGGTGAACTAGATGGCAAGCAAGAGCGCAGACATCCGTCCGGGCATCACGCTGGCATGCACCGAGTGCAAAGAGCGTAACTACATCACGACGAAGAACCGTCGCAACACGCCCGACCGTCTCGAACTGAAGAAGTTCTGCCCGCGTTGCGGCAAGCAGACGCTGCACCGCGAGACCCGCTGATTCGAGCGGAACCGATCTTTCGACGAAAACCCGGCCACACATTGGCCGGGTTTTCGTCATCGTGCGCTATGTGCGCAGCTGAAACCGCGCGAGCGTGCACGTGGTTTGTTAGTGTGGGGATATGACTACTTTCGCAGAGCTCACCACCATCGGCGTAGGTGGCAATATCGATCATTTCATGGAACCCACGACACGTGCGAGCATCATCGAGGAGATCGAACACGCGGACGCGCACGGCATCCCCGTATGTGTCATCGGAGGGGGCTCGAACCTGCTCGCCGCGGACGGCGACTTCCATGGCATCGTCGTGCGTGACGCGCGCCGCCTCATCACCGTGCCCGACGAAGCCGATCCGGTCGAGGACGGCGACAACACCGTGCATGTGACCGCCGAAGCCGGCTGCAATTGGGACGACCTCGTCGCGTTCTGCGTCGAACGCGGCCTCGAAGGCATAGAAGGACTCTCCGGGATTCCCGGAAACGTCGGCGCGAGCGTCGTGCAGAACATCGGCGCGTACGGCCAGGAGGTCGCGACGAGTGTCGAATCGGTCGAAGTGTGGGACCGCGAGGACAGGCAGACGAAGACGCTTTCGAACGTCGAAATGCAGTTCGGATACCGTTCGAGCCTGCTCAAGACGAGCATGTACAAGGCGCCGGGGGTGCCGAACGAGGAGTATTATCCGTCGCCGCGCTACATTGTGCTGTCCGTGACGTTCGCGCTCACGCACACGAAGACGGGCACCGTCAACTATCCGCAGCTCGCGGCCGCGCTCCACGCGAACCTCAGCGACCGTATCCCGATCGACCGTCTGCGTGACGCGGTGCTCGACGTGCGCGCGTCGAAGGCGATGCTCGAGGATGCGACGCGCTACCGTCTGCCGGTCATGGCCGACGAGAAACGTCCCGAACAGGTCGAACGTGCGATCCGCGCGCAGCAGCGTTTCGTCACCCACCATGACGCGCCCGCAGACGTCGTCGACGAACATATGGAAGCGACCGTCGGCGAGAACGAGGACTACGACCGCCACAGCTGCGGCAGTTTCTTCATGAACCCGATCGTGAGCGAACAGATCGCGAACACGTTGCCCGACGATTCACCAAAGTATCCGGCGACGCTTCCCGACGGTTCGACGGGTGTCAAGCTTTCGGCCGCGTGGCTCATCGACCACGCCGGATTCCACAAAGGCTACCGTGTGCGCGAGGACGCGCCGGCCGCGCTGTCGAGCAGGCATACGCTCGCGCTCACGAACCGCGGCGGCGCGACGTGCGCCGACATCCTCGAGCTTGCGTCCGCGATCCGCGACGGCGTACGCCAACAATTCCATGTGACGCTCGTCCCGGAACCTGTCATCATCAACGCACAACTGTCGTAACCGACGACGTTCGCGGGTGGCGACTGCGTTCGCGACGACGTCACGGTCGACGATGTTTCCCACGCGCATGTGCACAATGGATGTGCACATGCGCGTATGCGTTTTCGAAGAATCTCGCTCATGGTGAACATCGCACAGGGTGCGGCCTACACTGAGCTGCGTATCTGGCTACCATCACCTGCACAACAGGTCACGCCAAAAGCTCATGAACGCCAGTTGCACACAGGAGAGACGAAACATGAACAAGGTGGCATCGTGCAGATATTCAGAACGAAGTCGGTCGAACAGACGATAGCGGAAACGAACGAGACGGGGCATTCGCTCAAACGCAGCCTCGGATGGTGGGACCTCGCGGTCATGGGCGTCGCGGTCGCCGTCGGCGCGGGCATCTTCTCCGTGGGCGCGCAGGCGGCGGCGTTCCACGCGGGACCGGCGGTCATCATCAGCTTCATCATCGCGGGCGTCGTGTGCGGCGCGGCCGTCATGTGCTATGCGGAGTTCGCGTCGATCATGCCTGTCGCGGGATCGGCGTACACGTTCACATACGCGACGATCGGCGAGATCATGGCGTGGATCATCGGATGGGACCTCATCCTCGAAATGCTCATGGCAGGCTCCGTCATCTCGAAATACTGGGGCGTCTACCTCAACGACTTCATGCGGCTCATGGGGTTGAACTGGAACATGAACCTCACGTTCGGTTCATTCCACCTCGACCTCGCGCCGATCATCATCGTCGGATTCTTCACGGTCCTGCTTGTCTTCGGCACGAAAATCGGCGCCCGCGTCGACGGTGCGATGACGATCCTCAAGATCGCGATCGTCGTGTTCGTCGTCGTCGTCGGCTTCTTCTATGTGAAAGCCGCGAACTACACACCATTCGTGCCCCCGAGCGAACCCGCGAGCCATGTGCAGCACGGCGAACTCGGCGGCAGCATGGCACAGCCGTTGTGGCAGTGGATGACGCATATGAAGCCGACGATCTACGGATGGTCGGGCGTGCTCTCGGGCGCTGCGCTCGTGTTCTTCGCGTTCATCGGCTTCGACGTCGTCGCGACCGCATCCGAGGAGACGAAGAACCCGAAGCGCAACGTGCCGCTCGGCATCGGCGTCGGCATGCTCCTCGTCATCGTCATGTACGTGCTCGTCGCGGTCGTGACGACCGGCATGGTCTCCTACAAGCAGCTCGCGTCCGTCGACAGTCCGTCGCTCGCGACCGCGTTCGAACTCGTCGGCGCCGACTGGGCCGCGAAGATCATCAGTTTCGCGATCGTGCTCGGCCTCGCGACCGTCGTCATGGTGCTGCTGCTCGGCCTGACGCGCGTCGTGTTCGCGATGAGCCGCGACGGCCTGCTGCCGCGCGCGATCTCCCGCACCGGCAAACACGGCACGCCCGCGACATTGCAGATCATCGTCGGCGTCGTCGTCGCGCTCGTCGCCGCATGCTTCAACATCGACGTATTGTCCGACATGGTCAACATCGGCACACTGTCCGCGTTCACGCTCGTCGCGCTCGCGATCCCGGTCATGCGCAAGAAACGCCCCGACCTGCCGCGCACCTTCCGTATCCCCGGCAATCCGTGGGTGCCGATCCTCGTCGCGCTCGCGAACTTCTGGCTCATGCTCAACCTCACGGTCCTCACGTGGATCCGCTTCCTCGTGTGGCTCGTCGTCGGTTTCGTCATCTATTTCACATACAGCTACGGCCACGCGCGCCTCGGCACAGGCGAACTCGACGCCGAACTCGAACGGTTCGACAAAGAACAGCGCATCGAACAGGTCGAGCTCACCGCGAAACAAACCGCCGAAGCGCAAGCGAAGGCGGCGCGCGCACGGCGCGGCAAGTGACGTCACGCGACGCGCGCGCCGCACTTTGCGCAGCCGTGGGCGCGCGGTAGTCTGGAACGGATTCATAAGGAGGACACAGATGGCCTATGTGATTGCCCAACCTTGCGTGGACGTCAAGGACAAGGCGTGCGTGGACGAATGCCCCGTCGACTGCATCTACGAAGGCAAGCGTTCGCTGTACATCAATCCGAACGAATGCGTCGACTGTGGCGCATGCGAACCGGTCTGCCCGACCGAGGCGATCTTCTACGAGGACGACCTGCCGGAGGAGTGGGAATGGTACAAGGACGCGGCGATTGAGTTCTTCGCCGAAGTCGGCGACCTCGGCGGTGCGCAGGCCGCCGGCCCGATCGGCAAGGATCCGCAGCGCGTCGCCGAACTGCCGCCGCAGCACGCCGACTGAGCGCATGAGTGCATGGTTCGTATGATTCGCGACGTCTGCGAACTTCGCGCACAATGCCGATGGCCCGCGCGTCCCCGTTGGGACGCGCGGGCCATCGGCATTGTGCGCGCATGTGCGGATACGTCCACGTCGCATCGTCAACGTCGCGAACGATAATCGTCAACAGTCCGTCAGCTCATCGGCACAACCCAACGCCGAACAACACCCAAAAGGAGCGTGGGATGGGATTCCATGATTTCTCGTCACCGTATGACTGGTCGCGCATCGCGCAGTACAAGGAACGCGCGCGCGAAGTCGCGGACGGCATGATCGATTTGTCGATCGGTTCCCCGGTCGACGACGTGCCCGGCGCCGTACGCGCCGCGCTCGCGGACGCGTCAGGCGCCGCGAACGCGTACGGGTATCCGGCGACCGTCGGCACCGCGGAACTGCGCGCCGCGATTCACGAATGGTTCCGCGAATGCCGCGATGTCGAACTTTCGAAAATAGGCGCCGACGTCGTGCCGACGGTCGGTTCGAAGGAAGCGGTCGCGATGATGGCGTTGCTGCTGCATCTGGGGGAGGGGGACGTCGTCGTACAGCCGCGCGTGTCCTATCCGACGTACGAAATCGGTACGCAGGTCGCGGGCGCGCGTGTATATAAGGTCGACGATGTCGCCGATGTCGCGTCGTGGAAGGATGTGCCCGGCGTCAAGGCGGTGTGGGTGAACTCTCCGAACAATCCGACGGGTGCGACGCTCGACGCCGCGCAATTGCGCGCGATCGTCGACGCCGCGCGCGCGATCGACGCCGTTGTGCTGTCCGACGAATGCTATGCGATGATGACGTGGGACGACGATGCGGACGGTGAGGATGATGCGGAAGGGCTCGTCGGTTCGCCGTGCGCGTTGCGCGCCGACGTGTGCGGAGGTGACGCGCGCGGTGTGCTCGTGTTGTATTCGCTCAGCAAACAGTCGAACATGGCGGGGTACAGGACCGCACTCATCGCGGGCGACGACGCAATCGTGCACGATATGACGAACATGCGCAAACAACTCGGTCTCATCGTGCCGGGCCCCGTGCAGGCGGCGATGACGGCGGGGCTGCGCGCGACCGACGAAGTACGCCTCCAGCACAACCGCTACGCCGCGCGGCTGCGTGCGCTCGTCGAAGGGCTGCGCTCGTACGGATACGACGCGGCGATGCCGCAGGGCGCGCTCTATGTGTGGGTGCGGGCGAAGTCCGGTGACTGCTGGCAGGACATGGAGGACCTCGCGTCGCTCGGCATCATCGCAAGCCCTGGTGAATTCTACGGCGATGGCGCGTATCTGCGTTGCTCAGTGACCGTGAGCGACGAGGACATCGCGGCCGCCGTCGCGCGGCTGCGCGTGGGCGGCGCGCGGTAGGCGTCGCACTCATATGCCGAGGCGCGCGCTGTCCGCACCGAAACGGCTGCGGACCGCGTCGAGCGCCTCTTCCGCGCCGCGCAGCCGCGTCTGCGTCGACGACATGTGACCGTCGACGCCGCTCTCCGCGAGCATATCGTCGATCGTCGGCTGCACAACCGTCTTCGTGCGCTCGGCAAGCGAACTCACCGACATCCCGGCGAGGCGTATCGCGCGCGGCAGCCGCGTCGGCGCGGCGTCCGCGGCGATGCCGAGCATCGCGCGCAGCGACCTGAACGTGACCGGCAGCAACGCGCTCGCGGCGTCGGTCGGCTGTTCGATCGTCGACGATTTCGTCGTGACGCTCAAATCAGGGAACCGCAGTTTCACGGTGACGGTGCGCGCGACGAGGCCTTTGCGGCGCAACGTCGACGCGACATCGTCACAACAGCGGCGCAGCAGCGCGCACACTTCCGCCGCGTCCGTCACATCGTGTTCGAACGTGTGTTCCGCACCGATCGACTTCTCCGGCGTGTGCGTGACGATCTCGCGGGAATCGAGGCCGCGCGCCGCATCGTAAAGACGTTGCGCGGTCGCGCGCGAATTCGTCATCGTTTCGAGGAGCGGAAGGTCGATCTGCGCGAGCGCACGCACCGAATCGACACCGTGTTCGTTGAGGCGGCGTTCGAGCGACGGACCGATCCCGGGAATGCCACGCAACGGCATCATCTGCACGAATTCGGCCTGGCGCGCGACGGGGATGAGGAGCATGCCGTCGGGTTTCGCGTTCGTCGACGCCATTTTCGCGACGAGCTTGTTCGACGCGACGCCGACGGAACATGTGATGTGGTAGCGTGCGCGCACTTGTTCGCGCAGCCATGCGCCGATGCGCGTCGGCGACCGCCATTCGAGGAGCGCACCCGCGACGTCCATATAGCATTCGTCGACCGAGACCTGCTCGATGCGGTCCGTCACCTGACTGAAGATGCCGCCGAAGATCTCGCGCGAGACGCGGCTGTAGTAGTGGTGGTCAACGGGCAGGAAGACGCCGTTCGGACACAGTTGGTGCGCGCGTGACGCTGGCATCGCGGAATTGATGCCGTATGTGCGCGCCTCGTAGTTCGCCGCCGAGACGACCGCGCGGTTGCCGGTGCCGACGATGACGGGACGGTCCGCGAGTTCGGGGTGGCGCGCGATTTCGAGCGACGCGAAGAACGCGTCCATGTCGATGTGCAGCACCGTGCAGCCACGCTCGTCGTGGCCCCAGTCGCGTTTCGCCGCGGCGATGCGTGGTGCTGTACTCATATGCAGCATTGTACATCGTATGGAACATTTGTTCGAATGGGTGGGGTGTAGTTGCAGGCGGGGGTGCGCGGTGCGTGGCTGCGGTGCGTTGGCGGGTGCGGTGTGGTGCGGTGTGTGGCTGCGGGCGTGGGGCGCGTGGCTGTGTGGTATGTGGGGCTGCGGTTCGGGATCCTCTGTCCGGTTCTGTAGCCCACATCTGCAGATCCTCCCGCAAACCCGCCTATTTCCGTCCCGTTTCGCAGTTCGGCCTTGCGTTTCAGCCCGCTGCGTCCCGTTCCGTAGTGTGCGTCTGCAGATCCTCCCGCAAACCCGCCTATTTCCGTCCCGTTTGGTTGGCGCGTCCTGCGTTTCGGGACACAGCGTCCCGTTTCGCCGATTCGGCCGACGACCTGGGACGCAGACAGTGCCGTTTCCGTCCCGTTTCGCAGTCCGATCTTGCGATTTGGGACGCCGATGATGGCGCTTTCGGGTGGATACGCAGATGGCCTCTGCGATTTGGGGCGCCGTGTGTGGCCTGGGTTTGATCCGTCCGCCGATATTGGCGCACATCCCCGTTGTGGGGCGCGCACGGTGACACGCAACAGGAGTGGGATTTGTGTTGGTCTGGGTGGGCTGCTATGCTTACATGCTGTTGCGCTTTTGAAGTGCAACGTGGAGTCATGCCTGAGTGGTCGAAAGGGGCACCCTGCTAAGGTGTTAGTCGCGTTAGCGGCTCGAGGGTTCGAATCCCTCTGACTCCGCCACCAAAGGTCGGAACTGCACTCCAGTTCCGACCTTTTGCTATCCGATTCCGCACTGCGGTATGGTGACGAGTGCCTGAGCGTAACGTGCCGCGGGTTTTCGCGCGCGGTGGGGTGACACGCGTCGTAGAGTACCGGAGTGCAGTGGTTGTTGCGCAGTTTTGCGCCGGGGTACGCTGACGCGCGTAGTAGCGTGATGGGGTGCAATGTAGGCGAAGCCGCGGTACGCCTTTGTCCACAGCCTCGATTCGCCACTGTAGTACGCTTTGAAAACTCTTGCAAATATGAAACTGTTTCATGGACACCGATATGAGACGCTGCGGGCGGAGCGGTAGATGGCGTCTGCAAATTGGGACACAAAATTGGATGTATGCGTCCGGTTTCGTCGGTGGGATCTGCAGGGTGGGATGCAAAACCGGGTATTGCCGTCCGTTTTGGTAGGCGGTGTCTGCTGTGTGGGACAGAGCGTCTGGTTTCGCAGATGTGGGCTGTGGATGCATCCGCAAAGGCCGCTGTTTTCGCCCGTTGTAGTAGGTGGGAGCTGTGGTCTGGGACGCTGTGTCCGGCTTCGTTGGTGGCGTCTGCGGATTGGGGCGCAAAACGGGCTGTTTCCGTCCCGATTGGTAGGCGGTGGCTGCTGTGCAGGACGCTGCGGGTGGTTTGGTTGGTGGCGTCTGCGGATTGGGACGCAAAACGGGCTTTTCCCGTCCCGTTTGGCAGATAACGCCTGCTGATTGGGACGCTGCAGGTGGGGTTGCAGGTGGCGTCTGCGGATTGGGATGCGGGGAGGGGCTGCAGCGGGTGGTTGGGCAGATAACGCCTACGGATTAGGACGCAGCCACCCCGCACCCCGCACGCCCACCGGAAACACGCCGAGCGCTACAGTAGAACGCATGAACCAGATCTACGAAACCCAGGCCGACCGCACCGATCTGCCGCTCGTCGCGATTCCGTGCGTGTTCGAGGACATGGTCGCCCCGCTCAAGGATGCGCTCGCGCTCCTCGACGGCATCGCGCGCGTGCGCATGTTCGAGGATTACACGCTCGACGCGAACACGTTCGTCGAACGCGCGCAAGGCGCTGACGCCGTAATCGTCATCGGCGTGCACATCTCGGACGATATGCTGCGCGCGCTCGCGAACACGGTGCGCTGCATGGCGTTCGGTGGTACGGGCGTCGCGAGCTACATCGATTTCGACCTCGCCCGCGAGCTCAACGTCCGCGTCTGCAACGTACGCCACTACGGTGACGCGGCCGTCGCCGAGTTCACGTTCGCGCTCATCCTCGAACTCGCGCGCCGCGTCGGCGACCTCAACCGCGAACTGCGCGCAGGCGACTGGAATGGTGTGAGCAGTGTCGAACTCGCCGGCAAGACGCTCGCGATCGTCGGTTTCGGCGGCATCGGGCAGACGGTCGCGCGCATCGCGCAGGGCTTCGGCATGCATGTGACCGCGTGGAATTCGGGACGCGGTCCGCGCGAACGGTATACCGAGCACAACGTCACGCCGATCGCGGACATGAAGGAGCTGTTCGCGAGCGCGGACGTCGTCTCGATCCATATGCCGCTCGTCGACGGCACGCGTGGCATGATCGGTTCCGCGGAGCTCGACGCGTTGCGCCCGGGCACGATGTTCGTCAACACGGCGCGCGCGGAGATCATCGCCCCGGGCGCGCTTGTCAAGCGTCTTGAACGCGGCGACATCCCCGCGGGACTCGACGTCTACTACCAGGAGCCGCTTCCCACGGACAGTCCGCTCCTCGACATCCCCGGACTTGTCCTCACGCCGCACGTCGCGTGGCGTTCCGATGGTGCGAACCGCAATCTCACGCGGCAGTGCGTCGAGGATATCGCCGCGTATTTCGAAGGTGGGAAGAAGAACGTCGTCGTCGATCCGGATGAAGCATGACGCGCACGATCCTTGATACCGCGGACGCGCCCGCGCATGACGCGTTCGTCGAGAAGAAATCCGAGTTCATAGGCGACGTGTGCCATATTGACGATCTCGACGCGGCGCTCGCGTTCGTCGAGCATATACGCGAACTCCATCCGAAATCACGTCATGTCGCCTACGCCGCGATCGTCACTGACGATACCGGCCGCGTCATGGAACGGATGAGTGATGATGGCGAACCGTCGGGCACGGCGGGCAAACCGATCCTCGATGTGCTGCGCGCGAACGGCCTGACGGACTGCGTCGTTGCCGTCACACGGTATTTCGGCGGCATTCTGCTCGGTTCGGGGGGACTCATCCGCGCGTATTCGACGGGTGCGTCGATCGCGGTGAAGGCGGCGCGCAAGGCGCGCATCGTGCAGTGCCGTCAGTATCGTGTCCGTCTCGACTACGCGCAGCTCGGCACGTTCCAGCAGCTGCTCGCGGTGTGCGACGGCGCGCAGACGGACGCCGCGTTCACCGACCACGTCGAGGTCACGTGCGCGGTGCCGATGGAGTTGGAGGAGCGGTTCCTCGACGGTGTGCGTGAGTCGTTCAATGCCGCCGTCGTGCCGCAGGCGCTGGGGCTCGTCGCGCGGCCGGTCGAGGAGCGGTAACGCGTGTGCGTGTGCGCATGTGTCGGTGACACGCGCAGACACGCGCGTGTGCGCGCCGTGTGTGCGCCGATGGCGCCGCTGTGCTGAGCGCGGGCGTTGCTAGAGTGGACGGGCGCGCGCAATGCCGCGGATCTCGGATCGATGGAAGGTGGAACGATGACGGATGATGCGATCGTCGATGATGCGATGTCTGACGATACGACGGCCGATGGCGCGAATGCGGACGGTGTGAACGCGGACGCGTCGCCGACGGACGCGCGCGGCGAGGCGACGGCTGCGGACGCGGCGGGCGGCGGTGCCACCGACGACGGTGCCGCACAGGGCGCGCAGACGGAGCCGCTGACCGTCACCTACGAGCGGCTGCGGCATTCGACCGACGCCGCCGAGCTGCATGCGTTCGCGCGGCGTCCACTGCCCGACCGCAGCGAGCAGGCGGCGTTCTCGCGCGCGACGGCGTTGCTTGAGGCGGTCGTCGGCAATCCGCACACGCCTGAGGAGGACCGTGTGTTCCTCGCGAGCACGATGCCGTTCCCGAACGTCCTCGTCAAGCTGTCCGACGACGCGTCGGCGGCGGTGCGCAAAGCGGTCGCCGCCAACGCCGACGACAAGAACTGGCTTGTTGGGCGCCTGACGAAGGACGACGTCCCCGAAGTGCGTGACACCGCGCTGCACAACAAGCGCACGTCGTGGAAGATGCGTCTTGAGGGCGCGCAGGATCCGAATATGGACAGCGACACGCTCGATTTTCTCTCAAGGCTCGGCACGGAACTCGAACCTGATGCAAACGTTGTATTGTCGTCGATGGTACGTCGAGCTGTAGCGCTTAATCCCAACACTTCACAGGAAACTGTCGAACGATTGGCTGACGATCCGAGTACGGAGGTCGTGCATGCGGCGCGTCGTCGCCTGTCTCAGTGAAGGGGAACGATTCCGCGTATTTGTGTGGCAAATCTGTGGTGAATCGTGGGCATTCGGTGTTTTGACAACGTTTGTTGCCTTACACTAAGGAGTTATGGCACAGCAGATGGAAGAAAGCCCGGAACGCCTCGCACGCCCGCTCGTGCGTCTGGCGTCCATGATGGGCGTTGCAACTAGTTACACCGGATTGTCGCGCGATTTCCATGAGATCTCCGATGAGACGCTCATCGCGATCCTTGGGGCGCTTGGCATCGATGCCACGTCGGATGAGGCGATCGATCATGCGATCGTCAACATCACGCGCGAACAAAACCTGCGTCTTGTCGATCCGACCGTGCTGCACACGGTCGGCGAGGACACGCACGTGACGCTGCGTACCGGCATCACCGAGCCCGCGCAGGTCACGCTCATCCTCGAAAACGGCGAACGGTTCCAGGGCGAGCTCAAGCTCAACCCGATACCGGAAGCGAAGGTCCGTGAGATCGGCGGCAAGTTCGTCGCCGAATCCGACCTGATCATCCCCGCCGAAATCCCGATCGGCTACCACACGCTGCACGTCGAAAGCGGCGACCACACCGAGAACGCGACGCTCATCAGCGCGCCGAAGCGCATCGAGATGCTCGACCCGATGAAGGACGGCTCGCTGTGGGGGTGGATGGCCCAGCTGTATTCGATCCGTTCCGCGGATTCGTGGGGCGTCGGCGATTTCTCTGACCTGCGCACGCTGCTCACCGACGGCAAGCGCTACACGGACGCCGACTTCCTGCTCGTCAACCCGCTGCACGCCGCCGAACCGGTCGTGCCGCTCACACCATCCCCGTACCTGCCGGTCTCGCGCCGCTTCGTCAACTTCACCTACATCCGTCCGGAGGACATCCCGGAGTTCAACATGCTCGAAGGTGAAGCGAAGGGTCGCATCAAGGCCGCGCATCAGAAGATCGAAGGCCTCAACGCGAAAGCCGACCTCATCAACCGCGACGCGATGTGGCTTGAGAAGAAGCCGGCGCTACGCGAGATCTTCGACGCGGGTCTCGGCCAGGAACGCCAGCGCGAATTCGACGAATACAAGGCGCGCTGCGGCGAGGACCTCGAAGCCTACGCGACGTGGTGCCTGTGCTATGAGCTGTGGGGCGCGCCCGAGGACAAGCCGGACAACTGGATCCATGCGATGACGAAGGATTCGCCCGAGGTCGTCGACCTGCGCGTGAAGCACGCGGACACGCTCGAATTCTACCGTTGGCTCGAATGGACGGCGACGCAGCAGCTGCACCTCGCCCAGGACGCGGCGCGCACGGCCGGCATGAAGATCGGCATCATGTCCGACATGGCCGTGGGCGTGCACCCGCTCGGCTCCGAAGTGTGGTGGAACCCGGAGCGCTTCGCCAAGGGCGCGACCGTGGGCGCGCCGCCGGACATGTTCAACCAGCAGGGCCAGAACTGGAGCCAGCCCCCGCTCAGCCCGCTCGCGCTCAAGAACACCGGATACCTGTCCTACCGTGAGATGGTGCGCGGCATGTTCGACTGCGCCGGCGCCGTGCGCATCGACCACATCCTGGGCCTGTTCCGTCTGTGGTGGATCCCGGAGGGCCACACGGCCGTCGACGGCACCTACGTCTACTACGACCACGACGTCATGCTCGGCATCCTCGCGATCGAGGCGAGCCGCGTCGGCGGCATCGTCGTCGGCGAGGACCTCGGCGTCGTGCCCGACTACGTGCAGAAGTCGCTGTCCGACCACGGCATCCTCGGCTGCGCCGTCGAATGGTTCGAGCAGATGGACGGCGTCTTCACGCCGCCGAAGCATTGGCGTCCGTACGCGCTTGCGTCCGTCAACACGCACGACCTGCCGCCGGCTGCCGGCTATCTCGAGTACGAGCACGTCAAGATCCGCGAACGTCTCGGCCTGCTCGAGGAGGGCGCAGAGGCCTTCGAGGCGAGCGCCCGCGCGGAGCACAACGCGATGCTGCAGATGCTCACCGATCAGGGCTATCTGGATCCGTCGGCGCTGCAGGACGAGGCCGCGCACGAGACCGAGATCGTCGAGGCGCTGTACCGCGGCCTCAAGGGCTCGCCGTGCAAGCTGCTCGCCGCGTCCATCGTCGACGCGGTCGGCGAGAAGCGCGCGCAGAACCAGCCGGGCACCGACAACGAGTACCCGAACTGGCGCGTTCCGCTCGCTGACGCGAACGGTGACGCGGTCATGCTCGAAGACCTCTACCGTGGTGATCTGCTGCAGAGCATCACGAAGATCATGAACGCCTGATTCCGCGGTATCCTTCGACTATGCAAGGCCCGGCGCACACGCGTCGGGCCTTTGCGTTGCGTTGGGTGGCTGGTAGACCCTGAATGACTACTTCTTCAAGGGTTCTGATGGCTGTTGGTGGCTAGTGGGTAGCCAGAAGTGTTCGTTGTAGTGCGAAGATATGGCTGTACGTAGTCGATGGGTAGCCATCAAGGACGCTTACGGAGGTAGATGAGGGTCAGCGGGAAGGGCAGGTTCAGGAGGGATCGCGTATGCCGGTGCTTTGGCGGACGCCAAGATACATACGGTGATGTTTCGATGTCTGGCTCATCACTTGGCTGTTCATCGAAAAGGTGCAGAAACTCTCCGTAGAAGGCGGCTGCATAATCGTGTGCATCACGCCAATCAGGTGTTGGAATCTCGATGATCAAATCGATGTGCAGTGCAGGGTACTGAGAGGCTATCCAAGCCGTATCAGCCAAAAAACGCCACCAATCGTCTTCGGTGAACTCGCCGGATGTGAAGTCTTCTTTTTCGAGGAACCACGTGTGGTTCTCGCTGTTGCGTCCAATATCTAGCATGGAGCTAATGATCGCTCCGAACATGTGCTCATCAAGTGTACCTTCCATACTGCTCCCAGTGGCTGTGTCGATATCGAGATGAGCCTAGAGCAGCACACTGTGACTGGATCGGGATCGGGCTGGAAGCACACTGGGATCCGTAACGCAAAACGCATGCGCCCTTGCGATAAATGCAGGGGCGCACGGTACCACACGGTGTTGCAATGCTCAGTCGACGTCCGGGAACCGATACCGTTTCAGCATTTCATCGCGGAACCATTCGGAGCGCCGCTTGATGTCGTTGATCGTCCACGACGTCTTGTCTTCAATGCGTTCGCCGGGCTGCGGAATGCTGGCATTGATCTGCAGCTGGCTGCGCATGCCCACATACTCGCCGTTATCCTTGTAATCGCGCTTCGACAGGTTGTAATGAATGTCTTCCGGGACTGCCGGATGCTCGGGGTCCGCGAACGGTTTCTGGTGCATATTCTCGTTGTAGGCGGTGAGCGTCAGATTGCCGATGCGGTGCGTGTATTCCTTCTGAAGATCTTCGGCCTCTTCCGGATGCTCCGGCGCAATCATCTGCTGCCAATACTCGGGGAGTGAACCTTGCGGTAAGATATGTTCGATCGACCAGCGGGGTTTGCCGTTTTCAAGCACATTATTGAGATCGATTGGCCGTTCCTTCGTGGAGAGCGACGCGTTGTTGGCTTCTTCAAGAGCATGTTCCAGATCGATGAGCACGAATCGCGTTGTCTTCGGTGTCTGGTCATACAGGGGACGTTGCAGTATCTCTTTGCCAAAGTCCTCGTCGTTCCTGCCCTTCGCCTTCAGCTCATGCACGATGCGGTTGACGATGATGTCGCCGCGCAGGTTGTCTGCACTGATTTCGCGGATCAGATTAATGAGCATAGCGCGGATATTCGAGGATTTGGGTACTTCGGTGATATTGCGTCGCACGTAGAACGAAACGAAAGCGCGGAGGATGGTGCGCATCTTCATAACGTCCAATCCCAATCGTTCTGCATCGACGAACAGGAAGAGCAGCAGCGGGTATGCCTGAGTAGATTCCAATTGCTGGAGGTTCGCGAGCAGTTGCTGAATAGTGGGGTCTTCTAATAGAGGATCGTTGATGCGGAGATGCGAAAGCCCGATGATATTGACGTATATTCTGGCTCGCTTGATGATTTCATTAAGATAGGTGTCCGCATTGCCCAAGCGAGCCAGACGGGTCTTTTTCTTGATGACATCCTGATACAGGTTGAGCGCCTTGCCCTTGGTGACGGAGCTCTTGATTGTGCTTTCGAACGCATCGTAATTGTTGAGGAAGAACTGTGTGAAGGCCTTCGTGTCCACATCGCTACCATTGCCATCGATCGTGAATGTCTGATCGAGCATCTCCCACTGCCGTTGCAACTTTGACTGTCGCTGATTGTCGGTGCCTTCACCCATGCCAAGGAACTCACTTTTCAGCAGATCCACGAGTGTCAGTGGCAATCCCTTGGAATTCAGAGACGAGAAGATGCTGAACGCGTCACCGATGCTGGCCGCCTCGATTTGCAGGACCAGAACGTTGATGAGCTTGTCGTAGAACGCGTACAATGCCCCGATATCGCTGCGCCAATCCTCGAAAAGCTCGACGATGTGATTGTAGCGGCGTACGAATATGCGGTTCTTCTTGACCTGTGGCTCGTCCTTCTCGCACACTGCCCGGATGAGCTCCTGATAGATCTTCGCATCGTCCTCAAGTAGCTGCATTCGGGGTGACGAAGGATCGCGGTTGATCATCAGACGTCGTCCGATGTCGCTGTACATTTGCGAGACGTAATCGTCTTCCAATCCCGAAGGCAATGTTCCTTTGAGCGAGGAGGTGATCTGCCAGATGGCCAGCAGGAACAACGACAGCGTCGTCAAGCGCTGCTGCCCATCGATGACCTCGTACACCGTGGAACTCGGCTCATCCTGTGATTCGTGTTTCGTGACGAGAATGTTCCCCACGTAATATCCTGCGGATTCATCATTGATGTCGGAGAACAACTGGTCGATCTGCTCGTTCTTCCATGAATACGAACGCTGGTAGGGTGGAATGTGGTAGAACTCCCGGCTTTCCATCGTCAGAATTTTCGACAGCGCTTGGCTGTTTGCGTCAATCTTCATGGTGACCTCTTCAATGCATCCCTCTATGCTTTTGCCTTCTATGATCACTCAGGATCTTGATTTTTCCGCCACAGCGTGTTGCAAAGCCCTTCGTTACAACGTCGCGACGCGCGGCGCGTTGCGCGCGCGCATTGTCAAGCCGGCCGATATACTAGAGGATTGTTGTGTTTCCCTACGGGGTCCTTCAAAGCGCTTTCCCACTCGCCATAAGGACTTTCAGGGAGCCCACGGTAATGAGACCGAACGGAAACGCCATAACCAAGCGCTCCGGGAAGTCCGGAACACAATACAAAGAAAAGGTATATCGTGAAAACTTTCACACCGAAGCCAGCTGATCTGACTCACGACTGGTACATCATCGACGCCAAAGACGTCGTGCTTGGCCGTCTTTCCGTCGCCGCGGCGAACCTGCTGCGCGGCAAGAACAAGCCTACCTTCGCTCCTCACGCCGATTCCGGCAACTTCGTCATCATCATCAACGCCGACAAGATCGCGCTGACCGGTGACAAGATGGACAAGGAACTCTACTCCCACTCCGGTCGTCCCGGCGGCCTGCGTCGCGACAGCTATGCCGAGCTGCTCAAGAACAAGCCGGAGCGCATCATCATGCACGCCGTCAAGGGCATGCTGCCGAAGAACAAGCTCGCCAAGGTCCAGCTGACCCGTCTGCGTGTCTTCGCTGGGGAAGAGCATCCGTACGCCGGCCAGAAGCCCGAGGTCTTCGAGATCGAACAGGTCTCGCAGCAGGCAAAGTGAACCGTTAGGAGATAGATATCATGGCTGAGAACACCAACAACTCCCCGGTTCAGGAAACCGAGGCTGAGAACACCGTCGCATTCACCACGGAAACGAACTCCGGCGCTGGCACCGGCACCTCCGCGATCGCCCCGGGCTATGGCACCGGCCGTCGCAAGGAAGCGGTCGCCCGTGTGCGTCTCGTTCCGGGCACCGGCAAGTGGACGATCAACGGCCGCACGCTCGAGGAGTACTTCCCGTCGAAGCTCCAGCAGCGTGAAGTCAATTCGCCGATCGTGCTGCTGAAGCTTGAGAACAAGTTCGACGTCATCGTCCTCGTGGACGGCGGCGGCACCACCGGCCAGGCCGGTGCGATCCGCCTCGGCGTCGCCCGCGCGCTCAACGCGATCGACCGTGACGCGAACCGTCCGGCCCTTAAGAAGGCCGGCTTCCTGACGCGCGACGCGCGCGTCGTCGAGCGCAAGAAGGCGGGTCTGCACAAGGCTCGTCGTGCGCCGCAGTTCTCGAAGCGTTGATCTTCGATTCGATTCGAATACACAGCAGCCCATCCGCTTGTTCAAGCGGGTGGGCTGCTTCGTTGGCGAAGTCGTGTGTGCGACTGTCAGTCCAGATTGTCCTTCGAACGCTGCAACAGGATGCCGATGCTGAGCGCGGGGAACGTCCAGATATGGCCGCCGTGTCCGTCCGTGCACTCCGAATCGTCATATGGTGTGGCGGCGTCCTCTTCGAACACGATCGGGGATGAAGGCGTCGTGGTGTCGGCGACGTGTTTGCGGATCGCGCCCTCGATCCTCGGCACGACGAACACGTCCTTGCCGCTGCCGATACTGCCAGTGGCCTTCCCGAGTCCCCATACGATGTGCGGGATCGCGGTTTTCGGCTCATACGGGCGCCCGACCGGCTCATCGCCGTCCGCAACACGTCCGCCGTCCTCGGCCGCCTCGCGCATCTGCATCAGGCGTTCCTCCATGTCGGCCTTGGCGGCGTCGCGTTGTGCCGTCTCCATCATCTGCATGAACGACTCCACGCCGCTATCGCCGTCCTGCTCGCGCCACTGCGCACGGTCCGCCCAGAACGAACGCTCAAGCGGCACAGCGAAGCGCTCCTCGTGCATGCCCGGGCATGGACGCTCGCCCGTCGTCTCCGCTGACGACCACAGGACATCCCAATGGGTGTCGGGAGGCATATGGAAGTGCAGTGGCTTGTCCTCCCCGTTCACGACGATCGCGACGTCGAGCTCGTCCTTCGACAGCAGACGCATCGTGAACGCGCGGATCGACTTGTCGAACCAATCGCGCTCCATCGGAGTCGTGCCATCCGGCAGCAGCCATTGGATGCGGCTCGACTGCTTGAGGAGCCCAAGCTGGCTGAGACGTGTGAAGAAATCCTCATGGTTGTAGATGTCGAGCGACTTGCGCACCGCGATGAGCCGTGAGATCGACTCCATCCGCATGTATTCGGGCGTCTTCGTCCTCGGCAGGATCCAATCCCAGTTGAGCCACGTGATGTCGTTGTCCTGGCAGTACGCGTTGTTGTTGCCGCCCTGCGAATTGTTGAATTCGTCGCCCGCGAGCATCATCGGGGTGCCGAGCGAGAGCATCATCGTGCCGAGCATGTTCATGCGCGCGCGTTCGCGCAGCATGTTCACGTGTGCGTCGTCGGTCGGTCCTTCGACGCCGAAGTTCGCACAATAGTTGACGTTCGCGCCATCGTTGTTGTGTTCGCCGTTCGCGTCGTTGTGTTTGTTCGCGTACTGCGTGAGGTCGGCGAGTGTGAACCCGTCGTGTGCGGTCACGAAATTGACCGACGACGTCGCGCCACGTCCGGGATCGGTCGCGAACAAATCAGCCGAACCACACAGACGTGTCGCCATCTCCTGCATGCCGACGCCTTCACGTGTGCCGTCGTTGACCTCACGTACCCAGAATTTGCGTGTCGCGTCGCGGAATCGGTCGTTCCATTCGGCGAATGGGGAAAGGAACTGTCCTGTTCTCCACCCTTGGTTCCCGAGGTCCCACGATTCCATGATCAGTTTGAGGTTGCCGAGCAGCGGTTCCGAACGCAGCGCATAGAGGAACGGATGGTACGGGGTGAACGATCCGTTGAGCCGCGCAAGGCTTACGCCAAGGTCGAAACGGAATCCGTCGATGCCGATGCGCTTCGCCCAGTAACTGAGTGAGTCGACGGCGAACGTGATGTTGTGGGTGTTGGTGAAATCGATCGTGTTCCCACATCCGGTCGTATCCTCGAGTTCGCCCGCATGGTGCTGCTGCTGACGGTAGAACGTGAGGTTGTCGAGGCCGCGCCAACAGACGGAGGGACCTTCGTTGCCGCCTTCGCACGTGTGGTTGAAGACGACGTCCATGATCACTTCGAAACCCGCGCCGTGCAATGCGCGCACCATGTCGATGACCTCGTGGCGCACCGCACGCGCACCGCGGCGCTGCGCGTCCGCGGTCGCGTACGACGGTTCCGGGGAGAAGAAGTTGAGCGTCGAATACCCCCAGTAATTCGTGCGTCCACGCTCCTGCAGGAACACCTCCGACTGTTTCGCCATGATCGGCAGCAGTTCGATCGACGTGACACCAAGACCCTGCAGATACGCGAGCGTCGTCGGATGTGCGAGTCCCGCGTAGGTGCCGCGCAGTTCCTTCGGCAGCCACGGCGCGTTCGCCGTGAACCCTTTGACATGCAGTTCGTAGATGACGGTGCGGCTCCACGGCACGTGCGGATGGGAGGGGTCGGCGTCGTGCTTCGTCGTGTCACGGTCGTCGATTGCGACCGAGATCGGCACTTTGCCAAGCGAATCGAGCGTGTTCATCGACCCCCACGCGGAGCCTTTGATGAGGCCGTCCGTGAGCGTGCATTCGTAGGCGAACGCGGCAGGGTCGAGCGCCATCGCGCCTTCGACGCCTTTCGCGTAAGGGTCGAGGAGGAACTTGTACGGGTTGAACCGCAGGCCGTGGTGCGGGTCCCACGCGCCGTCCGCGCGGTATCCGTAATGCATGCCGTCCCACGCCTTGTCGAGGTGCAGGTACCACAGGCCGTAGTGCGGGCCGTCCATACGGAACAACGTCTCGCGCACGCCGAGCGATTTGAGCACACGTGTGCATATCGGGAACCGGCGCACCTGTTCGATGAACGGAATCGACGTCTCCTCGTTGATGCGGACGGCCTCGTTGTAGAAGCGGCTCGGCTCGTCGATCGGTTCGAGGACGCAGAACCACAGTTGTTCCGCGGTCTCCGAGCGCGCGACGACGTCGGCACCGCCGTCGTCGGTGAAGAACATGCCTGGGCGTGTGGCGTAACGATGAAGTTCCGGTAACTGCATGGGCACCATTGTATGAGGTTCGCCGTGGATGACAACGGTTGTTGTATGAACGGTGGATATCGTCGCATATAACGGCGTCAACGTATGAGTGACAACGCGCGCAGATGGTCGCGAACGATTGCGAACGCGGCGCCGTCCGCGTCCTGATACATGTCGCATAGGCCGCGCGTGATCGTCGGTCGGGGGGAGGTGGCGTCCGCGTTCGTGGGCGGCGTCGGTCGTGCGGCGGCGGGATGGCCGGCGACGAGGCGGTCGAGCTGCGCGATCTCCGTATTGTCGAGGAATCCGGCGATCGGTCCGCACAGGACGATGTCGGCCGCGAACACGGCACGGATGTTGGCAATCGCATGCGCCATCGAACACAGCCAATCGCGCATACGTTCGCGGTGGTGCAGCTCGCCCTGCTCGAGCACGCCGAAGAAACCGGGCAGGCTTTCGCCCTCCTCGGTCAGGTTCGCGGACGAACAGTACACGTTGAGGCAGCCGTTCGCGCCGCATTCGCATTCCGGCCCGGACGGGTCGAGCGGCATGTGCTCGAGCGCGCCGGTATGCGCCTCGCCGCCTTGCAGCACGGCGCTGCCGATGTGGTTACCGAGGAACAGGCACACGGCGTCCGTCAGATGCGCGCGCACGCGCAGTTCGGCGAGCGCGTATGCACAGTAGCGTTCGGTCGGCGTGACGGGGAGCGTGACGTGTGCGGCGATCGCGTCGTAGTCGAGGCTGCTCGCCGCGTTGATGTGCGCGGGCACCGCGAGGCCGATGCCGAGCGGCGGCACCCCGTCGGCGTCGAGCTGCGCGGCGAATGCGTCGATGATGTGCGCGGCGCGCCCGTAGAACGAGACGTCGGCGTGCGCGGCGATCGTCGTGTGCTGTTCGCGGATCGTCGCACCGTCAAGGCCGAGCGCGATGCATACGATTTCGGTCGAACGGATCGTGACACCGATCGCACAACGGCGGCGGCTGTTGAACGTGTAGGTGACCGCACGGCGGCCGCCCGTCGATTGCCCGAAGCCGGCGGCCGTGATGAGCCCCGCCTCCTCGAGGACATGCAGACGGGCGTTGAGCGTCGGCGCGCTGATGCCGAGTTCGTCGGCGATGTGGCGTTTCGTGCACGGTTCGCGCGTGTACAGCAGCGCGAGGATCTCGCGCGCGCCATCGGGCAACAGCGGGAGGGGGTCGAGTGTGGTCATCGGGACTCCTTCGCTCACAGAGGACAATGGGTCGTTCGACGATGGGTCGTTCGGTGGTGTGGAAACGGCATGTCGTCAACGAAAAACGGTACTTCTGAAAAAAGATTTTACAGAAGATTTTCGAAACGGATGACATTTGTAAAGATATTTTGCAAAAGTTGGCGTCGATGGTCGTCTTCGATGTTGTTCGCGCGTGGGAAAAATCGAACAAAATGTGTCATTTGAGCGGAAATCAACGCGAATGATGTCAATATCGACAATGAAACGAACAAATAAGGAACAGAACAGAACAAAGAAATGGCGACACGGCACACGGGGGCAAAGTCGCGCGCCATTCGATACATTGGGTACAGCACCACGTTGCGGTGGCGGAGACGCCCGCGCAACGCGGGAAGGAACGCGTTGGGACCAACGCACGAAAGCAGATTCTATTAGGAGGATCGCATGGCAGAAGCACGCAAGGACGATGCGCAGAAGGCCCCTGCACAGGACGTGAAGGAAGCCGAGAAGCACGCACCGGCCGCGACGCCTGTTGTGGACAAGGAAGCGGCCGCACAGGCCGAAGTCGACGCGCTCGTCACGAAAGCGAAGCAGGCGCTCGACGAATTCGAGAAGCTCGACCAGGAGACGGTCGACCGCATCGTCGCGAAGGCGTCCGTCGCCGCGCTCAACAAGCACCTCGTGCTCGCCAAGATGGCGGTCGACGAAACGGGACGCGGTCTCGTCGAGGACAAGGCGACGAAGAACATCTTCGCGTGCGAGCATGTCACGAACTACATGGCCGGGCAGAAGACGGTCGGCATCATCCGTGAGGACGACGTCCTCGGCATCGACGAAGTCGCCGAGCCCGTCGGCGTCGTCGCGGGCGTGACCCCGGTCACGAACCCGACGTCGACGGCGATCTTCAAGTCGCTCATCTCGCTCAAGACGCGTTGCCCGATCGTGTTCGGCTTCCATCCGGGCGCGCAGAAGAGCTCCGTCGAGGCGGCGCGCATCGTGCGCGACGCGGCGATCGAGGCGGGCGCCCCCGAGAACTGCATCCAGTGGATCGAGCATCCGTCGATCGAGGCGACCGGCGCGCTCATGAAGCACCCCGGCATCGCGACGATCCTCGCGACGGGTGGCCCCGGCATGGTCAAGGCAGCGTACTCGTCCGGCAAGCCGGCGCTCGGCGTCGGCGCGGGCAACGCCCCGGCGTACGTCGACGACAACGTCGACGTGCAGCGTGTCGCGAACGACCTCATCCTCTCGAAGCACTTCGATTTCGGCATGATCTGCGCGACCGAGCAGGCGATCATCGCGCACAAGGACATCTACGCACCGCTCGTCAAGGAACTCAAGCGCCGCAAGGCGTACTTCGTCAACGACGAGGAGAAGGCGAAGCTCGAACAGTACATGTTCGGCTGCACCGCGTACTCGGGGCAGACGCCGAAGCTCAACTCGGTCGTCCCGGGCAAGTCGCCGCAGTACATCGCGCACGAAGCGGGATTCGAGATCCCCGAGGACGCGACGATCATCGCGGCCGAATGCGCCGAAGTCGGCGAGAACGAACCGCTCACGATGGAGAAGCTCGCCCCCGTGCACGCCGTGCTCAAGTTCGAGGACAAAGAACAGGGCTTCGAGATGTGCGAGGAGATGCTCAAGCACGGCGCCGGCCACACGGCGGCGATCCACACGAACAACGACGACCTCGTGCGTGAATACGGCCTGCGCATGCACGCATGCCGCATCATCTGGAACCAGCCGAGCTCGCTCGGCGGCATCGGCGACATCTACAACTCGATCGCCCCGTCGCTCACTCTGGGCTGCGGCTCGTACGGCGGCAACTCGGTGTCTGGCAACGTCCAGGCCGTCAATCTGCTCAACATCAAGCGCATCGCTCGGAGGAACAACAACATGCAGTGGTTCAAGATCCCGGCAAAGACCTACTTCGAGCCGAACGCGATCAAGTACCTGCGCGACATGTACGGCATCGAGCGCGCCGTGATCGTGTGCGACAAGGTCATGGAACAGCTCGGCATCGTCGACAAGGTCATCGACCAGCTGCGCGCGCGTTCGAACCGCGTGACGTTCCGCATCGTCGACTACGTCGAGCCGGAGCCGAGCGTCGAGACCGTCGAGCGCGGCGCCGCGATGATGCGCGACGAATTCGAACCGGACACGATCATCGCGGTCGGCGGCGGCTCGCCGATGGACGCGGCGAAGATCATGTGGCTCCTCTACGAGCACCC